>OLFT01000733.1_pt1 | contig 39630 bp, 39 predicted proteins | sample 1604921 | NCBI WGS metagenome assembly OLFT01 (sample SAMEA3888897, study PRJEB22519) | human gut metagenome | biome: human gut; feature: human-associated habitat; material: faeces | place: Denmark | collected 2013 | reverse complement strand
ACTGGGTTTCTGGGATTTTTCCCTTCGGCCATATATAAGATTATCAACTCTTTTTTGAGTTGTCAATCTACAGATTTTTTTGAGTTGGTAACATTAGAACGTTCCCCAATTTGGGGAATGCTTTGTTGTCACCTTTGGCATTTTTCAGAATAGATTCGAACTGAAAGTTGTTTTTCATTTTTTCCTTTGGGGAATGCCTCGGCTTTCTCTTAGGAGGCGCTTGTTATATCCATTTAACTACGAGAACAAATGCCGTATTTTCGGGCTTTTCAACTTTTTTGGCTCCGGCTGCCATATCTATGAATTCAATCACTCTTGTGATGAATTTCCATTGTATCTTATTTTGACATTCAGGTCAATCCCTGTTGGAATCGAACTCTGACTTATCACTTCTCAACTTCCATAAGTCTCAACCATGATTGAACCTTAGGAGGACCCCGTTATATCCATTTAACTAAGGGAACAAATGCCGTATTTTCGGGCTTTTCAGCCTTTTTGGCTCCGGCTGCCATGTTTATGAATCCAATCACTTGCGTGATGAATTGCCTCTGTTATTATATATTGATTTTAGTCTTTTTGCAAACTCTAAAATCCAGTTGAGTCTCACTAAATGGTCTGCACTTAGTTGCCCCTTAGGAGGGGGCTGTTATATCCATTTAACTAAGGAAACATATATTTGCTGTATACAGACTTTTCTGTATACAGCTTATTTATTTTACCATATTATCCGATAAAAAACCATAGTAAAATCACAAACTAATCCCGGTATTTTACGCTGCCCTGCATCCAGATATTTCCCTTAAAACGTCTGCCCACTTCCGGTTCGCCGAGCAGATCTTTTTGATTGATACAGACGCTGAAAAGAATATCATTGCACATGATTTCCATGGAATATACATTTTCCTCCGTGAAACGGTTCTGGAGCAGTGTCACATCCATGATCTCGCCGAGCACCGAATACTGATCGCTCTCGATACCGTACGGCATAAAGTAGGTATCCACAATGCTAAGCACATCTTCATGTGTGATCCTTTTTGACAACAGCGAGTAGGTATCAATGTCCTCCAGCGTCAGATTCTCGATCGCATCCTCATCCCCGTCTCTTGCCGCGGCAATCAGATGATTCCGGTCTGTTCCCTCCTTTGGCGCATGAGGCACTTTTTTCTCCGCCTTATTGATCGGGAATAAAATCTTTCCCTCCGTAGACAGCGCAGCTAAAATGACGCCGTCTGCCAGATTCATATATCCTTTGCTCTTGCTGACCGCAAGATAATCCACCACATTCTGAAGATAAAAAATGAGTGTCACTCCAATGCGGACTTCATCACATATCCCCGCATAGGATTCTTTTTCCGCATGTTTTTCCACTTCTGCGGGTTCTATTGTGGATATGTTCTTTCCACACAAATACGGATAGTAATATTCCATCTCAAAGGTATCATCTTCGTTATACACGCCCCGGACAGAGATTCCGAAAAAATCTCCGTACTCCTTTGACAGTTCTGCAAATTCATTGCCCTCCGAATCAAGTGCAGCCTTCTGAACCGTCGGTGCGCTTATAATATCTGCAAAAATATGCTGCAGCTGTTCTTTTGTAATATGACTGAACCCGATGGCTCTTAGAAATTTGTGCATTTTCTATCCTCACCTCTTTCTGTTTCTAGTTTTCGACCTGAAGAATAGATACATTCTTGTTCTTATTTAACTGGTATATCTTTTCCGTCAACCGGTTCTCTTCATCCAAAATTCTAATTACAGGACGGATGGAATTTTCTGTCTGTTTTAAAACGATTCCCGATTCGCCTGTATTAAGCCGAACCCTCGTCCCAACCGGATAACGTGCGACGAGCCGCTCGATCGCACGCACGATTCTCCTGTCATAAAAAATATCCGTACCTTCCACCAGATACTCGAGTGCCTGCTGGATGCTCATACGTCTGCATTCCATCCCGCTGATAAAACAGTCAAATGCATCACATGCCTGTAATATTCCACATTCCGTATCCCGTGTTTTCTGCTTCAGAGGAAATCCGGAGCCGTCTCTTCTCTCATGATGTACAAGTACCATTTTTTTTACAAAAGGATCCATCCATTTTTCTTCCTCCAGAACAGAGTACGCAAGGATCGGATGCTTCCGGTATTCAAAAGCCTCTGCTTCTGACAATTCGTTGATGTCGCAGTTGATATACGGCACCGTAATGTAGCGGAGTCCCAGATCATGCAGCAATGCTCCCAGTGCAAGTCTGTAAATCTGCTCCGCAGTGAGCTTCATTTTTTTTGCGACTATAATACATAATTTTGTTACTACAAGTGTATGTTCGTACAAATTACCTTCGCGTTCCAAAAGATCAATTACCATATTTTCATCCGCCTGCATGACATCCTGAATAATGTCCTCTGCGACGTATTCAATTTCCCGAAGGGAACTGCCCCTGTGATAAATATGCTTTTCCAGAATAGATTTTATTTTTTCAATATATTCTTCCCGTTTTTCGTTACTGATAATATCATGTGGTGTTTCATCTTCCTCATAGGGATCTTCGATACACACGGTCTCGATTCCCAGAAAGGAGATCAGATCCAGATATTCCGTTTTCAGCGTTGTTCCCTCAGAAATGAGAATTTCATTTTCCTTCGTTATGACCGGCCCTGCAAGTTTCTCCCCCCCTTGCAGTGTTCTTACCAGTTGTATTCTCATACATTATCCTCATTCGTTGTTTTCTGTTTTTCCCATAGCTCTGTCGAGAGCTTTCTGCTCCTCATCCGATAACACGATAATGGAATTACCATCTACGATCTCTTTGATATATGTATAGCAGCCTTCGCGTGTGTGCATGGCATTGATGATAAATCCGTTATTTCTTACATCCAGCATGGCAAGAGAAAAACTGAGTTTTCCTCCCATCTCGTTGAACGCATCATACTTTATCAGTCCCATCTTCTGATAGGTCAGCTGCATGGCCTCAAACAATGATTTGATTGTTTTTTCATTCTCATTGTTTGCCTCAAGAAGTGTATCTACCTGATCCAGACGCTTGATCAGGGTATCCTCCAGATTCTTACCGTTTTTTCCGCTCATAAATACTTTGTATGCTTTTTTCAGCTTCCGCATCTGCGCAATATTTACAATGATAAGAATCAATAGAATCAGAACCACTGCGCTAAGTCCGATAATAATATAATCGGAATCAAAACCTAAATACTGTGAAATCATATGCTTCCTCTCTCTTTATTCTGATATGGCTTTTATCAGAATCTTACTCTGTCTATTTTCGGATGGATCCAAACAGATCCATGATACGGTCAAGTTCATCCATAGAATAATATTCAATTTCGATCCTGCCCTTCTGGTTATCCTTCTGATTGATGGCAACCTTTGTTCCAAGAATGACTTTCATCTTCTCTTCGAGATCACGGCAGATTGCTTCCATCTTCGGATCGATCTTTACCTCTTCCTTTGCTTCCGGCTGATCTTTTTCCTGCTGGATCTTCTTTACCAGTTTTTCCGTCTCACGCACACTCAGTTTTTCGTCGAAAATTTTCTGTGCTGTCGTATACTGTTTTTCCTGATCGTCAATACCAAGAAGTGCTCTCGCATGTCCGGTCGAGATCATGTCATCAATTACCATCTGCTGTACTCTCTCGTCGAGTTTTAACAATCGCATGGAATTGGTGACAGCGGTTCTGCTCTTCGATACACGCTCGGCAACTTCATCCTGTTTCAGATTGAACTCTGTCAGTAACCGCTTGTATGCGATTGCTTCCTCAATCGGATTTAAGTTTTCTCTCTGGATATTTTCGATCAGGGAGATTTCTACGACTTCCTGGTTGGAAAGATTCTTGATAATTACAGGAACCTCTTTTAATCCGGCAAGTTTTGCTGCACGCCATCTGCGCTCGCCGGCAATAATCTCATAATATCCTTTTCTGTCCTGTACAAGCAGAGGCTGTAACACACCAAACTGTTTGATTGACTCGGACAATTCCAACAGGGCATCCTCATCAAAATTCTTTCTTGGCTGTTCCCGGTTCGGTTCTACCTTATTGATATTTACCAGAACACCCTCGATGACTTTATCGTTTTTCACATTTTCATTCTTTGCTTCCGTTTTTGTGGCACTTACTTTGTTTGGAATTAAAGAATCAATTCCCTTTCCCAGTCCACCTTTTTTTGCAGCAGCCATAGTTTTCCTCCTTATCTCTCCATCACTTCTTTTGCCAACATACGATAACTTTCTGTTCCCGCTGATTTTGAATCATACATATTGATCGGAAGTCCGTGAGATGGAGCCTCTGCTAATCGGATATTTCTCGGAATCAGTGTCTCATAGATCTTGGTATCAAGATTTTCTTTTACATTTTCTACTACCTGATTGGACAGATTGGTTCGCACATCATACATTGTGAAGACAACTCCGTCGATGATGAGATCCGGATTCAATCTCTGCTGTACCAGATCAATCGTGTGGATCAGCTGGCTCAATCCCTCAAGTGCGTAATACTCACACTGAATTGGAACCAGCACCGAATCCGCGGTTGTCATCGCATTGATTGTCAACATATTTAAGGACGGCGGACAGTCAATGATAATAAAATCATAATCATCCCTGATATAATCTACGGCATTTTTTAAAATATATTCCTTTTCATTGATACCAAGTAACTCGATCTCTGCTCCGGCAAGATTCACATTGGACGGAATAATCTTCATTCCTTCTACTACGGTATCTGCCATACTCTCTTTGATGGAACACTCATCCAGCATTAATTCATATACAGTATTTTCCAGTTCGTTTTTATCAACGCCTAATCCGCTTGTCATATTTCCCTGCGGGTCAAGATCAATGGTCAACACTTTCTTTCCTGCTTCTGCAAGACAGGATGATAAATTGATAGCTGTGGTTGTCTTACCAACACCACCTTTTTGGTTTGCGATTGCAATTATTCTGCTCATATAGTACCTCTTTTAAATTTTTATTACCCTGTTCATTTGGTGCGTTTTGTTTGCCAGAGTTCATTATTTTAGCAAACTTCTAATATGAACTCGACAGAGTTTATTATAACACTTTTACATATTCTTTTCTATAGGAAAGTTCGTATGAAATGTTTCACGTGAAACATTTTCACGCTAATTGCAAACTGTTGTATTTCTGTTTTTTTGTAAATACAAAATCTTGTAGAAAACATGTGTGAAACATTTTATTTATATAATGTTTCACGTGAAACATTGCAATGATTTTTCCAATAATACGCGTTTTAAAACAATTTCATATAGTAATAAACATTATTTCTTCTATAAAATAATTGAGTGTATCGGATGATTCCGAAACACTCAATCTTTATACTCTCTAATACTAATGAATAGAAATCAAATTATTCCGAATAGCAAATACAGCTGCCTGCGTACGATCAGAAACATCAATCTTTTTAAAGATACTCGATACATGATTTTTCACAGTACGTTCGCTGATGTGCAATTCATCAGCCACTCCCTTATTGTACATTCCAACTGCAAGAAGCTTCAACACTTCAAGTTCTCTCTTCGTCAGTTTTTCAATCTTCTCGCTGTCCATATCCCGGTCAATCATTTTTGCATTTAATACAGGAATCAGACTCGGCTGTATGTAATCTTCTCCATCGACAACAGATAAGATTGCTTTTTTCAATTCAGAAGACTCAGAGTCTTTCAACAGATAACCATTGATTCCGATGTCCACTGCTTTCAATAAATACTCCACTTCATTATGTACGGTAAGAACAAGAATCTTGACATCTATTTTTTCATCTTTAATCTTCTGCAAAACTTCAAGTCCATTCATGCGCGGCATATTGATATCCAGCAACAAAACATCCGGTATCTGCTCTTTTAATTTTTCCATGCAATCAATACCATCACACGCCTCTGCAATTACCTGAAAGTCTCCTTCCAGTTCCAACAGTTGCTTTAATCCTTCACGAATCAATGAATGATCATCTGTAATCATTACTTTTACTGCCATTTAAAACTCCTCCTTGTTACTAATAGGTACTTTCACTATAATTTTTGTTCCAACACCGATCTTAGAGTCAATCTGTATCGAACCGGATAATAAATATACTCGTTCTTTCATCATAGACATTCCAAACCCAGAATTATCATCCCTTGGACGCTCATCCAGAATATGAACATCAAATCCTGTTCCATCATCCTCGACTATTACCGTGATACCTCCTTGCTCGTATCTTAACAGAACATGTATCAGAGTCGGGTTTGCATGACAGATCGCATTGCTGCATGCCTCCTGAATAATTCTAAGTAACGTTATCCCGATAATTGGTTTTAATTGATAAGGAGTTCCTTCCACTACAAAATGAATCTTCTTCGTGCCGGTTGCTTCCAGCTTGTCCAAAGTTCTCTCAATTGTAATATCCAGACCAATATCATCAAAAGACATAGGGCGCAGGTTATAAATCATCTTTCTGGTATCATCGATGATCTCCCTGAGATTCTTGATCATCTTATTGAGTTCCAGTTTACACCGGATCGGATCCATATCCACCAGTTTACTGCACAGTTCTGCCATGTGAACCATTGCCGTAAGATTCTGTACGGTACTGTCATGAAGTTCACGTGAAATGCGCTGTCTCTCATTCTCCTGCGTTTCAAGGAGAGACGTATGGTACCTTTCTTCCTCAAGTGTATTTCTGTCACACCTGCATGCAACATCTGTCTTTGCCTGCCGCAATACCTTCGCCGCTTCTTCCACTTTTTCCATCTGCTGCGTATGGTAGTCTGTCTCCTGCTGAATTGCTTCCTCGAGTTCTTTCATCTCTGCATGCAATTCATCGATTTTCTGCTTATTCCTGGAATTTACTTTTCTTGGAGTAAACGACTCATAATTAGGATCATTCGTCTCCTCAAGCAAATGGATCATTGCCTGCGTCTCTTTCAAATGAATCTGTAAATCAGAAATCCGCTTCGCGCTGTTCTGCTCCTCTTTTAAAAGTTCCTCATAAATTTTCTGAATATATTCTTCTACCATTTCGCCACCGAACATATGTTTGATATTAAAAACCAAATTACCAGTATTATTTTATACCAAACGTAATTCAATGAAAAGCAAAAATTTATATTTTCAGAATTTTTAATTTGTATAAGTTATGGAAAGCGGCTATAATATAAGTAATAGGAAACGTTTTGCAAAGATTACGGGAGGTTCTATGAACAATAGCATGAAAAAGAATATCAGACATTTCTTTCTGCTGACTGCTCTTGCTGCAGGCACGATTCATCTTGTGAACCGCTTCATCGATATGACAGCAGAGATGAAAAATATTTTAAAGACGGAAAGCGGCAGCTACTATCACTGGAAGAACGGCAGTATTTTTTATACCAAGCGCGGCTCCGGTTCTCCGCTCCTTCTCATTCACGAATTAAATCCGATCTCTTCTTCTTATGAGTGGTGCAGACTTGTGAAAAAGCTTGAAAAGCATTATACGGTATATACCATAGATCTGTTAGGATGCGGCCGCTCGGACAAGCCTTATCTGACTTATACCAATTACCTGTATGTACAGCTTCTCACAGATTTTATTCATGATGTGATCGGAGAACGCCCGGATGTCGTGACGACAGGCAATTCCATTTCGTTTGCGGTACTTGCCCAGAATATGAATCCGAATCTTCTCGCAAGCATCACTGCGATCAATCCGCCTGCGATGAGCAGCTTTGACTGCACACCAGACAAGTATTCCTCTGTCAAAAAGACACTGCTGGAGCTGCCGATCCTCGGAACATTCCTCTACAATGTCCGGACACACGAATCCAATATCCAGCGGACACTGCAGAAAACATATTTTAGCAGACCGCAGCTTGTATCCAGCAAGATGCTTGATGCCTACTATGAGGCATCGCACATGGGAAAGAGCCACGGAAAATATCTGATGGCAAGCATCGAGGGACATTACACCGACAATGCAATCGGACATGCCGTGAAAAAGCTTACCATTCCGCTATATATTATTGAAAGCCGTTCCATGACAGATGCGGTTGCCATTGCAGATTCTTATGCGCACAAGAATGCAACTGTAGAAACCGCCTATATTTCAAATGCAGGTCTAACCCCGCAGCTTGAAGTACCGGATAAGCTTCTGAACATCATGCGGATGTTCTTACATGAAGATCACTAATGTAACGTCATACCTTATACAATCAAATACTTCATAAAATCAAAAGAGAGATGACACGACCGGATCAAGGATCCATCGCATCATCTCTCTTTTCTGTTACTGCAGCGGTTCTTTTGTCGGTGTGCCGGCTTTTCTTGGATAAGCTTTCGGCGTCTTCCGCTCTTTCTCAATCACAACAAACGAACGCTTCTGATCAAACAGATCAAATTTGTAAATATCCTTCACTTCACCACCAAGAAGATAAATGGCTCTCTTTGCCTGTGCGGCTTCCTCATCCACCTCCCCTGATTTATAGGAAATAAATGCTCCTCCCATCTTCACAAACGGAAGACAATACTCGCTGAGAGAGGATAAATTTGCCACGGCACGGGACACGCATAGGTCAAACTGTTCCCGATATAATGTATTTCTGCCCATCTCCTCTGCTCTTCCATGAACAGCGGTCACATCTTCCAATCCGAGTGTGTCAATGACCTCCTGTAAGAAACGGATTCTCTTATTCAGTGAATCCGCCAGCACGATCTGAAGTTTCGGAAAAGCAATCTTTAAAGGAATTCCCGGAAATCCCGCTCCCGTTCCAAGATCCAGAATCCGATATGCCTCCGGTCGATCTTCGAGACTTCTTAAATCCTTCACACGACACAGGGAAAGGCTGTCAAGAAAATGCTTCTCAATGACCTCATCAAACTCTGTGATAGCGGTCAGGTTCATAACTTTATTCGTTTCTACCAGAAGTTCATAATAGGTTAGAAATTGTCCCATCTGTTTTTCGTCCAGATGGATCTGCAAATCATCCAGACCTTTTTTGAACTTTTCAAGATTATACGCCATAAACCACCTCTCCATTCCTGCACTCTTTTTCTTTTTATGAATGATACTCCTATGAATGATGCTCCCCATGATGATTCATCTGTTCCATGTACACCAGCAATACGGAAACATCCGCCGGCGATACACCGGAGATACGCGACGCCTGACCGATCGATGTCGGGCTGTACAGCTTTAACTTCTGCCGCGCCTCAATGCGCAGACTCGGAACCTCATCATAATCGAATCCTTCCGGTATTTTTTTCTTCTCCAGCTTCTTAAAGCTTTCCACCTGCTTGATCTGTCTGGAAATATACCCATCATACTTAATCAGAATATTGACCTGCTCTCTCACTTCTTCCGGAAGTTCCGGTCTCTCATGATCGATCGGCGCCAGCTTATCATAATCAAGCTCCGGTCTGCGGATCAGCTCCGTTAACGTCACACCGGTATTTAACGGTATACTACCGTAACTCTCCAGAAGAGCCTGCACTTCTTTGTTCGCACCTACATGAACCTTCGCAACACGGTCAATCTCCTCTTTGATCATCTGCTCTTTTTTACAGACCCAGTCGTACCGCTCTTTTGAGATCAGACCGATCTCATATCCCTTTTTCGTGAGACGCAGATCCGCATTATCCTGGCGAAGCAACAGACGGTATTCCGCACGCGACGTCATCATACGATATGGTTCATGATTCTCCTTCGTCACCAGATCATCAATCAGAACTCCGATATAAGCCTCCGACCGGTCCAGCACCAGCGGCTCTCTTCCGAGAATCTCCATCGCCGCATTGATACCGGCAATGAGTCCCTGACAGGCTGCCTCCTCATAACCGCTGCTGCCGTTGAACTGCCCTCCGGAAAAAAGTCCCCGGATCTTCTTAAATTCAAGGGACGCATACAGCTGGTTCGGATTAATACAATCATATTCGATCGCATAGGCATTCCGGACAATTTTCACATGCTCCAGTCCCGGCAGAGTGCGGTACATCTCATGCTGCACATCCTCCGGAAGTGATGAGGACATTCCTCCGACATACATCTCATTCGTGTGAAGTCCTTCCGGCTCAATGAAAATCTGATGCCTGTCCTTATCCGCAAACTTAACCACCTTATCCTCAATGGATGGACAGTAACGCGGCCCGGTTCCCTCTATGATTCCCGCATAGATCGGAGACCGGTCCAGATTGTTGCGGATAATCTCATGCGTTTTCTCATTCGTGTAAGTCAGCCAGCAGGACACCTGGTCGATCTGCACATCTTTGGGATTTGTCGTGAAAGAAAACGGAACGACTTTTTCGTCTCCCCTCTGCTCTTCCATCTTGGAAAAATCAATCGACCGTTTGTCAATTCTTGCCGGTGTACCGGTCTTGAAGCGGAACATTTCTACTCCATGTGCCAGTAATGAGTTGGTCAGATGATTTGCAGCCATCAAACCGTTCGGTCCGGTATAGGTAATCATCTCGCCAGTCAGACAACGTGCGCGAAGATACGTTCCCGTACACAACACAACCGCCTTACAGTGATACATTGCACCCGAAACCGTCTTTACACCGGTAATCTGCTCACGATCGCCCTCTTTTGTGAGAATCTCGGCAACCTCCGCCTGGCGGATCGTCAGATGCTCCGTATTCTGTAATGTATTCCGCATCTCCATGCTGTAATTTGCCTTATCCGCCTGTGCACGCAGCGAATGAACTGCCGGACCCTTGGATTTGTTCAGCATTTTTGACTGAATAAATGTCTTATCAATATTGATTCCCATCTGGCCGCCAAGCGCATCGATCTCACGAACCAGATGCCCCTTGGAACTTCCGCCGATATTCGGATTACACGGCATCAGGGCAATACTGTCCACACTCACAGTAAAAATAATTGTCTCGAGCCCCAGTCTCGCACAGGCAAGCGCCGCCTCACATCCTGCATGTCCCGCTCCCACAACTGCCACATCATACGTTTCTTCCAAAAGATTCTTAGAATTCATAATCAATACAAGCCCTGCTCTCTCTGATTGCTGTAATAAACTTACCAAACTCCACATGCATCGGATGCTTCTGATATGCATTCAGATCATCCATATTCTTAAAATCAAAAATAAGTGAAAGATCATAATTGCTGTCCGGAGCAGCAGCCGCATTCGTCACAACCTCAAACGTTGCAATCAGAGGAATCTCTCTCATCTCCTCCAAACGGCGCAGTGCCTCCTTCAAATTTGCTTCCTTATTCTCATCCTTCAGCTTAAACATACAGATATGTCGAATCATCTCTGCTCTCCTCCTTATCCTATAGGTGTATTCTTCTAATAGTTGGCATCCAATGATGCCTTAAAAATTTAAACCAACCGGAAGAATGCTGCAAGCATTCTTCCAATAATAGCTGTCCAATGGCAGCTATTATTTTCCCAGACAAAACTTACTGAATATCTCATTGACCAGATCATCTTCCACCGCTTCCCCGATGACGGTTCCCAGCACCTCATACGCGTTCATCAGATCAATCGAGTAAAAGTCCTCCGGCATTCCATCCGCGATACTCTGCTCTACTAAATGTAAACTAGAAAGTGCCTCCTGTAAAGCGGTTTTATGACGAATATTCGTAATATAGACTTCATCATTAAAGGTAACTTCTCCCCGGAAAAACATTTTCCGGATCTGCTCGGTAAAGACATCGATTCCCTTCTGCTCTCTCGCCGAAATAGAAATAACCGGACAGTCTTTATCCACATGTACACGAATATCCTCCGCTGTTGTCAACGGCGTTAAGTCCGATTTGTTCAAAAGTACGATCGTGCGTCTTCCATGAAGCAGCTCCATGATCTCCCCGTCGTTCTCATCCAGATTCGTGGAGGCATCCACTACATACAGAATCAGATCTGCATCCTTCACATATTTTCGTGCCTTGTCGACTCCGATTTTTTCCACAATGTCATCCGTATCACGAATCCCTGCAGTGTCTATGATATTGAGTATGATTCCATTCAGGTTAATCTGCTCTTCAAGCACATCCCTTGTAGTACCGGCAATTTCTGTAACGATTGCCCGCTCCTCGCCCAATAGAGTGTTAAGAAGTGACGATTTTCCGGCATTTGGTTTTCCCACAATAACGGTAGAAATTCCCTCTTTTAAGATGCGGCCGTTATCACTAGAAGCCAACAGCTTCTCAATTCTGTCCACTGCACCCTCTATGGTAAGCTCCAGTCTCTCCCCGTAACCATCCAGACTGATATGCTCCGGATCATCAAGCGCCGATTCAATAAATGCGATCTCGTGGAGAATCTCTCCGCGAATCTCTTTGACTGCATCTGAGACAGCGCCGGACAACTGCTTCATGGAACTCTTTAAGGCAAATTCATTCTTCGCCGAAATCACATCAATCACAGACTCCGCCTGGGACAGATCAATACGTCCGTTCAAAAATGCACGCTTTGTGAATTCTCCCGGCTCTGCAGGACGTGCTCCATATTTGATAACTGTCTCCAAAATGCGCTTCATCACATAAACACCGCCGTGACAGTCAATCTCAACTGTATCTTCCCTAGTGTAACTCCGGGGTCCGCGCATCAGTAAAACCATTACCTCATCAATGACTTCCTCTCCATCCCGGATGTGTCCGTAATGAATCGTGTGTGTCTCCATATCCGAAAGCTTCTTACCGCCCGGCATATGAAAAATCTGATCTGTAATGGAAACCGCTTCTTCCCCGCTGATTCTGACAATTCCGATTCCAGATCCTGCCATGGCAGTCGCAATCGCAGCAATAGTATCTGTTTTCATAAATCTCCTTTAATGAAAGAATGGGGATGTCGGATGACACCCCCATTTTGTACTCTATTTCTTCAGGGTAACAACCACATGTCTGTAAGGCTCCTCGCCTTCACTGTGCGTTGTCACAAACTTATCATTCTGTAAAGTCGAATGAATGACTCTTCTCTCAAACGGATTCATCGGCTCTAAAGAAACCGGGCGCTTCGTTCTCTTCACCTTGTAAGCAATGTTCTTAGCAAGATTCTCAAGCGTCTCTCTTCTTCGCTTCCGGTAATCCTCCGTATCGATCTTGACCTTCACATACTCTTCGGAATTCTTATTCACTGCAAGGTTGGTCAGGTACTGAAGTGCATCCAGCGTCTGTCCTCTCTTACCAATCAGAACACCCATATCGTCTCCCTTTAAGTCAACGTTCACGACATTGCTGTCCTCTTCCTTCTCGATCTGGATCGTGACGGTAAGTCCCATTGCCTTAAATACACTCTCAAGAAAATCACGGATATTATCATTCGTATCATTCTTCCTGCGGGCGCGGATCACAGCATCCTTTCTGTTGATTCCAAGGAAACCTGCGCTTCCCTTTTCAATTACTTCATATTCGATCTTGTCATGGGTTGTCCCCAGCTTGATGATGGCTTCTGTGATTGCGTCATCGACTGTCTTTGCTGAAATCTCAATATAATCCATTTTCATCACCATACCCTTTCTAACTTACTCCACCCCGAAACTTACTTTCTGTTGTTGCGCTCGTTAAACTCACGTACCATATTTGCTTTTGCGCTCATGCTTCCGGCTTTTGCCTTCGACTTCGCTGCGTTCGCCTTCTCGATCTCAAGCTCTTTCTCCGCACTGCTCAACTGCTTCTTATTCGCATCTACCATCTGTCTGGTATTCATTTTTGCAGCATTGGAAATCTGATTCTCGGCGATTCCCATCTTCTCGCGCTTTTTCTTCGCCTTTTCCTGATTCTTCTTGATAATATCTTCAAGATTCATCTTCTCGAAATGCTTGTTCAGGAAATACTGCTGTACAACACGGACAACAGCACCGGCAATCCAGTAGATACCAAGACCGACCGGAACGGTAAAACACATAACCAGTGAGAATAACGGCATCATGCGGTTCATCATCTTCATCTGCTGTGCCATCGCATCGCTCTGGTCATTGCCACTTGCAGTCGCCTGCGGCATTAACTTGATGTTCAATACCTGCGTCAGATAAGAAATAATCGGAACCAGCAAGGCTGCAATGACCATAAGGTAAGCACCTGCAGAAAAACTTGATGTAATCACATGAAGCGGTGTATCTGAAATATTCATTCCAAAGAAATTATTTACATGGGACACCGTCTCATAGGTGGATGAAATCTCACTGGAGAGAGCCGGGAATGCATCCTTTAACGCATCCCATCCGCTGGAGTTCATCTTATAAGTAACATCCACGATCGAGTTGGCAATCGCGGTCGGATCCGAAACAGTAAAATTAGCTACCGGCTGTGTCGTGATCTTAAGTGTAGACACCAGATTGGTCATGGTATCCTGATATCCCTCTGTCGCCATGATGCCGTCTACCAGGGATGTTGCATTGCCGCCAAGCGGCTGTGTGAACAAATTCTTAATACCGCTTACATAGGCAGGAACGTTCATGAATACACGATACAAAGCAAACAGAAGCGGCATCTGAATCAGCATCTGCACGCAGCTTCCCATCATGGAAACACCGTACTTCTCATAGACAGCCTGTGTCTCCTGCTGCATTGCCATCATGGATGCCTGATCCTTTTTTCCCTGATACTTTTTATTAATCGCATTCAGCTCCGGCTGCATCTTCTGTGACAGCTTTGAGAACTTCTGCTGCTTATAAGTAAGCGGGAACAGAAGAAGATAAATAATAATCGTAAATATAATGATGGAAAGACCTACATTACCAATTCCAATCTGATCCATCAGATAGTAGACTCCATTCATTACCCATCCAAGTAATTTTGCGATTGGTCCGAGAATCGCACCGTCATACGCTGTTAATAACATTTCTGACACTTAAAATACCTCCACTATGGAACCGGATCATATCCACCTTTTGAAAAAGGATTGCATCTTATAATTCTCCATAAAGCCAGCGTGCCGCCCTTGATGGCTCCGTATTTTTCGACAGCTTCCAGCCCGTACAACGAACAGGTTGGACAATACGGACACTTGGTCGTTTTCATCGGAGAAAGATATTTTCTATAAAATTTTATCAAAGCGATCAAAATTTTTTTCAAAATGATTCCATCTTCTTTTCTTTACTAATGATCTTGTGAAGACCCCCAAGATGCAGCAGCGCACTCTCCACTTCATGATACGAGATGTCCTTCGCTGTGCTTCTTGCGACGACTACAATGTCCAAACCACTATTGAACATGTCTTCATGCAGTCTGTAGCTTTCCCGGATCAGCCGGGTCAGATGATGTCTGATAACACTGTTTCCAACTTTTTTACTCACGGAAATCCCTAAACGATTTCCTTCTGTCTGATTTGAAAGAACGTACATCACAAGGTACCGGTTCGCATATGACTTTCCCCTGCGGTATACGTTCTGGAAATCTTTGGTTTTCTTCAATGACTCGGAATATTTCATTCTGTATGCATGTCCTTTATAGAAGAAAAGACCACATAAGATGTGGCCTAAGCTGACAATTTCTTTCTACCTTTTAATCTTCTTGCAGCCAATACTTTTCTTCCGCCTGCTGTGCTCATTCTGCTTCTGAAACCGTGAACTTTCGCTCTCTGTCTCTTTTTTGGTTGGAATGTCATCTTCATATCGCATTCACCTCCTCTACGTTACAAAACATCATTCTCAATTATATCAGAAAAAGTCTCCAAGTCAAGCATAAAATAATAATCCCGGCCGGCAGAATTCATCTACATTTCCACAATCTGCTCTTTGTGGAAAAAAATAACCACTATATATATAAGGAAGAAACTCATGCCAACTATATCTTGTAAAATTGCTTTCCACAACCATTCCACAAAAAAAAGTAAAATTAAGGATCCCGGAAAGCCCTTAAATACGCCGTTGACATAAGTTATCCCCGAAATGTGGATAACTTGTGGATAAAACATGGATAATACACGGACAAGTTGTGAATAAGCATCACAAACGCTGATTTTTGGCGGTCTATAACATGACATCACTTTTTTTCCCTCATAGACACCATATTTTGCCCAAATAGCGATTTTTTTCTTTTACAGTGTTCCCCTACGCCATAGCGCTCCAAAGCAAATTAAACATTGATTAAAGCACTAAAATGGTGTAGGATAGAAGGTGTAGGATTTTTTTAGTATGATAAGAAATTGGAGCGTTTACATGGATCAGATTTTAGAAAAATGGGACGAGATCCTGATGACCGTGAAGACAGAACACGACATCAGCGACATTGCTTTTAACACATTCTTACGTCCCCTTGAATTTTATGGTGTCACTGGGAACACCGCATATATCCTTGTCCCGTCCGAGCAGTTGGGACTCAGCTATATTTCCAAGAAGTACTATCTGCCGCTCAAAGTAGCAATCACAGAGATCACCGGAACAGAATACGAGATAAAGTTCATTCTTCCGGAACAGGCGAAGTCGATCGCTTCTTCTCCTAATAAACAGAAAAAGCCTTTTTACTCAGAAGCGGCATCCAAATCGAATCTGAATTCCAATTATACGTTTGATACATTCGTTGTCGGAAGCAATAATCGTTTTGCCCACTCCGCTTCTCTCGCAGTTGCGGAATCTCCAGGTGAAGCATACAATCCTCTCTATATTTATGGAGGACCGGGACTCGGCAAAACACACCTGATGCATTCCATCGGACATTTCATCCTGGAGCGCAATCCGGATGCGAAGATTATCTGCGTGACTTCCGAGGAATTCACCAACGAGGTCATCGAGTCGATCCGAAGCGGTAATGCAGCCGCGATGAACAAGTTTCGGGAAAAATACCGCACCATCGATGTTCTGATGATCGATGATGTACAGTTTATTATAGGTAAGGAAAGTACGCAGGAAGAATTTTTCCATACGTTCAATGCCCTCCACTCCGCCGGCAAACAGATTATTCTTACCTCCGATAAGCCGCCAAAAGAGATGGAGACACTGGAAGAACGTATCCGTTCCCGTTTCGAGTGGGGTCTGATGGCTGACATCGGAACACCGGACTACGAGACGCGAATGGCGATTCTCCGCAAGAAGATCGAAGCGGATGAAATGAACTTAAGCGACGAGATCCTTAATTACATCGCAACCAACATCAAGTCCAACATCCGTGAGTTAGAGGGTGCTCTCAACAAACTTCTCGCCTACTCCAACCTTGAGAAAACTGAGATCACAATGGAGATTGCCCAGAAGGAGCTTCAGAATATTATCACTCCGGACAAGCCGAAGGAGATTACGCCTCAGCTTATCATCGAGGTCGTATCGGAGCATTTCCAGATCTCCTTAGATCAGATGATCTCCAAGAACCGGAGCAAAGACATTGCAAGACCGCGTCAGATTGCCATGTATTTATGTAAGAATATGACCGACACACCGCTAGATTCCATCGGTGCGCTGCTCGGCGGCAGAGATCACTCTACCATCATCCACGGCGTCCAGAAGATTTCGGACGAATACGAGTCGGACGAGACGACACGCAGTCTCATCGACACCATCAAGAAAAAGATCAACCCGAACTAGATATTCACATTCGGTTGTTGAAATATTGTGTAAGGTTTGTTCATGAAACTGGATAAATATCATTATGTAAACCACTTAAGGCTTCTTTCACATTTTTCTTTCAAGTTTACATAATTTTTTTATTCACAGGTTGTCCAGATTTCATCCGCACGTAATTCACAGACTTTCACCCTTCATTTTTTACCTGAAAGTCTTATAGATCAAGGGCTGTGTGACTTATTCACATATAAACACCCCCTAAGAATATTACTTTGAATCTCTTTTTATAACAATCATGTATGGCGTGCGCACCATATATTCCACGAACCACAGGAAGGAGTTATTAACAACTATGAAACTGATCTGTTCCAAATCAAATTTACTGCACGGTGTCAATATCGTATCGAAAGCGGTTCCAACCAGAACCACGATGGCCATTCTGGAGTGTATCCTGATTGATGCTTCTGCCAATGAGATCAAATTAACTGCCAATGATATGGAATTGGGAATCGAGACGAAGATCGAAGGTGAGATCGCAGAACGCGGAGTGATTGCTCTGGATGCCAAGATATTTTCCGAGATCGTGAGAAAGCTTCCTGACAGTGATGTTGTGATTGAGACAGACGCTTCCTTTAAGACGACCATTACCTGTGAAAAAGCAAAGTTCAATATCGTAGGAAAATCCGGAGATGATTTTTCCTATATTCCTTATATCGAGAGAAATGAAGCCATCACGTTATCTCAATTCACTTTAAAAGAAGTCATTCGCCAGACGATCTTCTCGATCGCAGACAACGACAATAACAAGTTAATGACGGGAGAGCTTTTTGAGATCGAGGAGAATCATTTGAAAGTGGTATCTCTCGACGGCCACCGTATTTCCATCCGCAACATCGAGTTAAAGAATAACTATGAGCACAAGAAGGTTGTCGTTCCTGGAAAGACGCTGCAGGAAGTGAGCAAGATTCTTCCGGGAAGCGCGGAGGAAGATGTCAATATGTTCCTGACCGACAACCACATTGTATTTGAATTTGATGATACGACTGTCGTTTCCAGACTGATCGAGGGTGAATACTTTAAGATCGAGCAGATGCTCTCCTCCGATTATGAGACAAAGGTCAAGATCAACAAGCGTGAGCTGTTAGACTGTATCGACCGTGCGACGCTCCTCGTCAAAGAGGGTGACAAAAAGCCGATCATCATGAATGTGACAGACGGAAACATGGAGTTAAAGATCAATTCCTTCATCGGTTCTATGAATGAGGATATTGATATTGTAAAAGAGGGCAAGGATATTTTAATCGGATTCAACCCGAAGTTCTTCATTGACGCGCTTCGCGTGATCGATGAGGAGGAGGTAAGCCTTTACATGGTGAATCCAAAGGCACCGTGTTTTATCAAGGATGATGAAGGAAAGTTCATTTATCTGATACTGCCGGTGAACTTTAATGCCAGCACCGTTTAGAAACGAGGCGTAGAAGAGATATGATAGAAATAGAGATTCGCAAAGAGGATGAATTCATCAAACTGGGACAGGCACTGAAAAAAGCCGGACTTGTAGAGTCCGGAGTGGATGCAAAGTTCGTGATCCAGGATGGACTTGTAACTGTGAACGGGGAAGTAGAGACGCAGAGAGGAAAGAAGCTGCATGGCGGTGAACTTGTTTCCTATAATGGCGAGACAGTAAAGATAGTCAGATGAACATTCGGTCAATCGAGCTTAAGAATTTCAGAAATTACGAAAATTTAGAGATTTCTTTTGATGAAGGAACCAATATTTTATTCGGGGATAATGCGCAGGGCAAGACTAATATCTTAGAGGCGGCATATATGAGCGGGACGACCAAGTCCCACAAAGGTAGCCGTGACAGGGAGATGATCCGCTTCGGTGAGGAAGAGGCTCATTTAAAAACGGTTGTCGTGCGCGGCGGCAGAGAATATCAGATCGATATGCATCTGAAGAAGAACCGCGCCAAGGGGATTGCCATCGATAAGATTCCGATCAAAAAAGCCAGTGAGCTTTTTGGAATTTTAAATATTGTCTTTTTTTCACCGGAAGATCTGAATATTATCAAGAACGGTCCGGCGGAGCGGCGCAGATTTTTGGATTCCGAATTGTGCCAGCTGGATCGGATCTATCTGGCAGACCTCACAAATTACAATAAAATCTTAGCGCAGCGCAACAAGCTATTAAAAGATATGATCTATCGTCCGAGTCTTTCCGATACGCTGCCCGTCTGGGACATGCAGCTTATTGAGACCGGGAAGAAGATCATCCGGCGCAGAAAACAGTTCGTGGATGAACTCCGGGAGATTGTAAGTGACATTCATTACCGCATTTCCGGCGGAAAGGAAGAGCTTTTTTTAAAATATGAGCCGAATATCGACGATATCTTTTTTGAAGATGAGTTGAGCAGGGCGAAGGAAAAGGACAAAAAGCTTTGTCAGACATCGGTGGGACCGCACAGGGACGACCTGCTGTTCTCGATCGGTGACGTCGATATCCGAAAGTACGGTTCACAGGGACAGCAGAGAACATCGGCGTTGTCGTTGAAGTTGTCCGAGATTGAACTTGTGAGGAAGTCCATTTCCGATACGCCGGTGTTGCTGCTGGATGATGTGTTGTCCGAGCTTGACAGCAGCCGTCAGAATTATCTGCTGAACAATATTTCCGATACGCAGACTATTATTACCTGTACGGGACTGGATGAATTTGTGAGAAATCGTTTTACGGTAAACCGGGTATTTGAAGTCATAGCCGGTCATGTATATGAGCGATCAATATAGTAAGCGTGAGCCGTTTTTCTGGCTGATGCAGAAATGGAGAATAAAATGGGTACAGAAAATGAATACGGAGCAGATCAAATCCAGATATTAGAGGGACTTGAGGCAGTCAGAAAAAGACCCGGAATGTACATTGGAAGTACATCTGCGAGAGGACTTCATCATCTGGTATATGAGATTGTAGATAATGCAGTTGATGAGGCGCTTGCCGGATATTGTAAAAATATTGAAGTGACGATCAATCCGGACAATTCCATCACGGTGGAGGATGACGGACGCGGTATTCCGGTCGGGATGAATCACAAAGCCGGAAAGTCTGCACTGGAGGTTGTATACACGGTGCTTCATGCCGGCGGAAAGTTTGGCGGCGGCGGATATAAGGTATCCGGCGGTCTCCACGGAGTAGGAGCATCGGTTGTAAATGCCCTATCCACGAAGCTTTCTGTTGAGGTATACAAGGATGGACAGATTTACAGTCAGAGTTATAAGATTGGCAAGCCGGATGAACCTGTTAAGGTTATCGGTAAGTGTTCTGCCGAAAAACACGGAACGAAGGTTACCTTCCATCCGGATCCAACGATCTTTGAGGAAACCGTCTATGATTACGATACGTTAAAACAGAGACTGCGCGAGACCGCCTTTTTAACAAAAGGCTTAAGAATTGTGCTCTCCGACGCCAGAGTGGATCCGGTGCATACACACGAATTCCACTATGCAGGCGGTATCAAAGAATTTGTGACCTACTTGAACAAGAGCAAGGAAGCGCTTTATCCGGAAGTCATCTACTGCGAGGGAACCAGGGACGGAGTCTATGTGGAAGTTGCCATGCAGCACAACGATTCCTACAATGATGCGACTTACAGCTTTGTCAATAATATCATCACACCGGAAGGCGGTACACATCTTGCCGGTTTCCGTAATGCATTGACGAAGACTTTCAATACCTATGCGCGTGCGAATAAGATTTTAAAGGATACGGAGCCGGCGCTCACCGGAGACGATATCCGCGAGGGACTCACGGCGATCATCAGCATCAAGATCGAGGAGCCACAGTTCGAGGGACAGACGAAGCAGAAGCTCGGCAACAGCGAGGCGCGAGGCGCCGTTGACTCGGTTGTCAGCGAGCAGCTCACCTACTTCCTGGAGCAGAATCCTACGGTGGCGAAGAACATCTGTGAAAAATCACTGCTCGCGCAGCGCGCGAGGGAAGCGGCGAGAAAAGCGCGTGATCTCACCAGAAGAAAGACTGCACTTGAGGGAATGTCTCTTCCGGGCAAGCTTGCCGACTGTTCGGACAAAGACCCGAAGAACTGCGAGATCTTTATCGTAGAGGGAGATTCCGCCGGTGGTTCTGCAAAGACGGCGAGAAGCCGTGCAACGCAGGCGATCCTGCCGCTCCGCGGTAAGATTTTGAATGTGGAGAAGGCAAGACTGGACAAGATTTACGGAAATGCCGAGATCAAAGCGATGATTACCGCGTTCGGTACCGGTATTCATGAAGATTTTGACATCAGTAAGCTCCGCTATAATAAGATCATCATTATGACTGATGCCGATGTCGACGGTGCACACATTGCAACGCTGATGCTGACCTTTTTGTACCGCTTCATGCCGGAGCTGATTAAGCAGGGACATGTCTATCTGGCTACACCACCGCTCTATAAGATCGAGAAGAACAAGAACGTGTGGTATGCGTACGATGATAACGAATTAAACAGCATTCTGACAGAGATCGGCCGTGACGGCAACAACAAGATCCAGCGTTACAAAGGACTTGGTGAGATGGATGCCGAGCAGCTCTGGGAGACGACCATGGATCCGGAGAAGCGTATCTTAAAGCGTGTCATGATTGATGAAGAGAATTCTTCTGAGATTGATGTGACATTTACGACGCTCATGGGAGACAAGGTAGAGCCGCGCCGTGAATTTATCGAGGAAAATGCAAAATATGTACAGAATCTTGATATCTGACAGACGGACTGTACAGAGTATGTAATTGATAGAAATGGAGAAAAATCCTATGGATGACAAGATTTTTGACCAGATACATGATGTGGATCTGAAGAAAACAATGGAAAGTTCCTACATCGACTATGCCATGAGTGTCATTGCACAGCGTGCACTGCCGGATGTAAGAGATGGTTTGAAGCCGGTGCAGAGGCGTGTCCTCTATTCCATGATCGAGCTGAACAACGGACCGGACAAGCCGCACCGTAAATGTGCGCGTATCGTCGGTGATACGATGGGTAAATACCATCCGCACGGCGACAGCTCAATCTACGGAGCACTCGTTAATATGGCACAGGACTGGTCATTCCGTTATCCGCTTGTCGACGGACACGGAAACTTCGGTTCCGTCGATGGTGACGGCGCTGCTGCGATGCGATACACCGAGGCAAGACTTTCCAAGATTTCCATGGAAATGCTTGCGGACATCGGAAAAGATACGGTTGATTTTGTTCCGAACTTTGATGAGACGGAAAAAGAGCCTACAGTGCTTCCGTCCCGTTTTCCGAATCTGTTAGTCAACGGTACGACCGGTATCGCTGTCGGAATGGCGACCAATATTCCGCCGCACAATCTGCGCGAGGTTATTAACGGTGTGGTAAAGATCATTGATAATCAGGTGTTGGAAGACCGCGGAACCGATATCGAGGAGCTTTTGACGATCGTCAAGGGACCGGATTTTCCTACCGGAGGTACGATTCTTGGAACCGCCGGAATCAACGAGGCATACCGGACCGGACGCGGAAAAGTCAGAGTACGCGCGGTGACGAGCATTGAGCCGATGCAGAACGGCAAGAACCGTATTGTTGTGACGGAGCTTCCGTACATGGTAAATAAGGCGCGTCTGATCGAGAAGATTGCGGAGCTTGTCAGAGATAAGAAAATCGACGGCATCACCGATCTGCGGGATGAGTCCGACCGTCAAGGTATGAGAATCTGCATCGAACTCCGCCGTGATGTGAACCCGAATGTCGTGCTGAACCTTCTGTACAAGCATACACAGCTTCAGGATACGTTCGGTGTTATTATGCTGGCACTCGTTGACAACCAGCCGAAGGTCTTAAACCTTTACGAGATGCTCAACTATTACCTGATCCATCAGGAAGAAGTTGTCACCAGAAGAACGAAATATGATCTGAACAAGGCGGAAGAACGTGCCCATATCTTACAGGGATTATTAACAGCACTTGATAATATCGATGAAGTTATCAACATTATCCGCAGCAGCAAGAACACCCAGGAAGCAAAAGACCGCTTAATGGAGCGTTTTGCGCTGACGGACGTACAGGCACAGGCGATCGTGGATATGCGTCTGCGTGCTCTGACAGGTCTGGAACGCGAGAAGCTGGAGAACGAATACGCGGAATTGATGGAGCGCATCACAGAGTTGAAGGCAATTCTTGCCGACAAGAAAAAGCTGCTCGGCGTTATCCGTGAGGAGATTCTTCTGATTGCCGACAAATACGGGGATGACAGAAGAACATCCATTGGTTTTGACGAATATGATATTTCCATGGAGGATCTGATTCCGGTTACCAATACCGTCATTACCATGACGAAGCTTGGATATATCAAGCGCATGAGCCTTGATAATTTCCGTGCGCAGAATCGCGGAGGAAAGGGAATCAAGGGAATGGAGACCATCGATGACGATTACATCGAGGAACTTCTGATGACGACATCGCACCATTACCTGATGTTCTTCACGAATACCGGCCGTGTATACCGCATGAAGGCTTATGAGATTCCGGAGGCAAGCAGAACCGCGCGCGGTACCGCAATCATCAACCTGCTTCAGCTGCAGCCGGGCGAGAAGATTACCGCGGTCATTCCGATCCGTGAGTACACCGAGGGACATTTCCTTTTTATGGCGACGAAGAAGGGTATCGTGAAGAAAACGCCGATCACGGACTATGCAAATGTGAGAAAGACAGGTCTTGCAGCCATCAATCTGCGCGAGGACGACGAGCTGATCGAGGTGAAGAAGACCGACAATAATCAGGATATTTTCCTTGTCACCAAATACGGACAGTGTATCCGCTTCAAAGAGACAGATGTAAGAAAAACAGGAAGAACGTCCATGGGCGTCATCGGTATGAATCTGACAGACGGAGATGAAGTTGTCGGCATGCAGATGGAATCCCAGGGAGATTCCCTGATGATCGTTTCTGAAAAAGGTCTCGGAAAGTGTACGTTAATCTCCGAGTTTACCACACAGAACCGTGGCGGTAAAGGTGTAAAGTGCTACAAGATTACCGAGAAAACAGGTAATATCGTCGGCGTTAAGGCAGTCAACCATGACAATGAAATAATGTTAATCACGACAGAAGGTATCATCATCCGCATCAAGGTAGCGGATACGGCGCTTCTTGGACGTATTACTTCCGGTGTCAAGCTGATCAATCTGGATGAGAATGTGACGGTGGCAAGCATTGCGAAGGTGCGCGAGAATAAGGAACTTGAGACAGCCGATACATCTGAACTTTTAACGGATGAAGAAGAGGCGGCAAGCGCGGCTCTTGCAGCAGAAAATGCGAAGAAAGCAGCCGGTCAGGCGGATAATTCCGAGACGGATGATGAGCTGATGGAAGAGCTGTTGAAACGCGCCGAAGCTGATGCAAAAGATGACAGTGACGAGGAATAAGCGTTTTTCTAAAAATAAAAGAAAAATAAAAAGTATAAAAAAAATATAAAGATATATTTGACATCGTATAGCCTTTTCTATATGATAGAGTGTGAAGAGAGATTTTACAATTAAGGAGGAACAGGTTATATGAGTACTTATGGAGCAATTCTTGGAGCAAGCATCGGTGTCATTCTGTTATGTCTTGTTGTTGTGGTAGCATGCTATGTGTTATATGCAGTTTCCCACATGAAGGCATTAAAGGCACTGGGATACAAAAATGCATGGCTTGCATGGATTCCATACGGTGTATTTTATGCATGTGCGGATGCAGCAGCAGAGGGGGAAGGCGAGAAGGTAAAGTTATTTGGAAGCCTTGAACTTCCGGCAATGGTATTCAAGCTCTGGTGGATTTTACCGGTTGCACTGTTATTCATCCCGGTAAACGGCACGGTAGAAAATGTCATCACAATCGTATTAAACGTTGTATTCTTAGGATGCAGCTACGCTAAGATGTATGCAAAGTTAGAGGGTAAGCAGGAGAGCGAGACACAGGCAATCGGCTGTGTATCCGGTCTGATCCCGATCATTGCAGTTGTAAAATTCCTGTCTTATAAGGGAAACAACTAAAAATTAAAGATGTATCGGAACCCGCGGTCTTTTGACCGCGGGTTTTTCTTATTCCTTTATTTACATTTGAAATACCAGGTGTTATAGTAAATCACGGATGATATTCCGCAGCGCGGAAATGATACCGTAGAAGAAAAGAGAACGAACCTTAGACCGCCAGTTTCCGACGGGACGTGGATCGAGGAGACCATGATTTCACAGGAAAGGTGCCGCATACTGCTTCCGGGAGGAGGCGTTTGTATTTCATTGAATGATGTACAGACCGAACGTATGCAGATCGGTTTTATCGGTGCCGGCAAGGTCGGCGTGTCACTTGGCAAATATTTTAAAGAAAAGGGCAGGAACGTAGGAGGTTATTACAGCCTGACCCGCGCGTCTGCTGCATGGGCAGCAGCATTTACACAGACAACCTGTTATGAAAGTTTAGAAGAAATCATCAGCAGTTGCGGCATGATTCTATTTACTGTACCGGATTCCGCCATCGCAGAAGTGTGGCAGCAGGCAAAGCCCTATGTATCCGGTAAAGTGATCGGTCATTGCAGCGGTCTTTACAGTTCAGACATCTTTTCAGACTGGGACAGCATGAACTGTCATGCATGTTCCGTACATCCTCTTGCTGCAATCAGCAGCAAAGAAAATGCATGGAGAGAATTATCCGGCGTATTGTTCACACTCGAGGGGGACTCCTCCTATGTGAAGGATCTGGAGACATTTTTCTATTCCATGGGCAATCGCACCCGTATCATTTCCAAAGAAGACAAAATCAAATATCACGCGGCGGCAGCAATCTCATCCAACTATATGACTGCCTTATTTTCCATGTCCGAGCAGCTGCTTCTCGACTGCGGATTCGCACAGGAGGAAGCGCGAAGCGAGCTCTATGCACTTGCAAAGGGAAATCTGGATCACATTCTGACACAGGGATGCGTGCAGTCTCTCACAGGTCCGCTGGAGAGAAATGACTGTGCTACCGTAGAAAAACATATTTCCGCGTTAAATAAAAAACAGCGGAAAATATATACTTCCTGTGCCGAATATCTCACAGATCTCGCACAGAGCAAGCATCCGGATCGTGATTACACGGAGATGAGAAAATTGTGCAGAGACGGGGAACACAGCCCGGGCGCGGAATGCGCGGAAACAGTGTAAACAGGAAAACACAGTCTATGCGCCTGGGGCGCAGGAAAAGTGGAGGGAAACATGAAAAACACAGTATTGACGTTACAGAAGCAGAAGGAAGAACACGATAAGATCGTCATGGTGACGGCTTATGATTACACGACGGCGAAGATTATGGATGAAGCCGGTGTGAACACGATCCTCGTCGGGGATTCGCTGGGAATGGTGATGCTCGGATATGAGGATACGCTCTCTGTGACTATGGAAGATATGATTCATCACACGGCGGCGGTCTCCCGCGGTGCAAAAGATGCATTTGTAGTTGCAGATATGCCGTTTATGTCCTACCAGACATCCGTGTACGATGCAGTTGTAAATGCCGGAAGACTGATGAAGGAAGGCCGTGCGAATGCGGTAAAGCTGGAGGGTGGCGTAGAATTTGCACCTCACATCGAGGCGATCGTGAAGGCATCCATTCCGGTTGTGGCGCATATCGGACTCACGCCGCAGTCCGTCAACGCATTTGGCGGATTCAAGGTGCAGGGCAAAGATGTCGAGGCAGCGAAGAAGCTTCTGGCCGACGCGAAGGCAGTGGAAGCGGCAGGCGCATGCATGGTCGTGATGGAGTGTGTGCCGGCGAAGCTGGCGGCCAGGATCTCCGAAGAACTTACGATTCCGACGATCGGTATCGGCGCGGGTGCAGGCTGTGACGGACAGGTGCTCGTCTACCAGGATCTGCTCGCCATGTACGGCGATTTCCGTCCGAAGTTTGTGAAAGTATTCGCGAATGTCGGCGAGGTGATGCGCGAGGGCGTCAAAGCATATATCAAAGAGACAAAAGAAGGAACATTTCCGGGCGAGGAACATTGCTTTAAGATCGATGACTCGGTGATTGATAAATTATACTAAATATAAAAAATGCCGAAAGGAGCAGATTATGAAAATTGTATCAACCATAGAAGAAGTAAGAGCACAGGTGAAGGAGTGGAAAAAGGAAGGGAAGACAATCGGTTTTGTGCCGACCATGGGCTACCTGCACGAGGGACATATGAGCCTGATCGATGCAGCCGGAGAGAATGACAAGGTCGTTGTGAGCATTTTTGTCAATCCGATGCAGTTTGGACCGACGGAGGATCTTGCAAGCTATCCGAGAGATCTGGAACATGATGCGAAGCTCTGTGAGGAGCACGGTGTGGATCTCATTTTCCATCCGACACCGGAGGAGATGTACGGGGATCAGTTTTATTCTTATGTGGATATGGATGTGCTGACCAAGGAGCTTTGCGGACTCAGCAGACCGGTACACTTCCGCGGCGTGTGCACGGTTGTGACAAAGCTTTTCAATATTGTAACGCCGGACCGCGCATATTTCGGACAGAAAGACGCGCAGCAGCTCGCGGTCATCAAGAGAATGGTGAAAGATCTGAACATGCCGCTTACGATTACCGGCTGTCCGATCATCCGTGAAGCGGACGGACTTGCAAAAAGTTCCCGCAACACCTATCTGTCTATAGAGGAGCGGGAGGCAGCGCTCGTGTTAAGCCGTTCCATTTTCCTCGGAAAAGAGATGGTGGAAAAGGGAGAGCGCGACTGCAAAAAGATTCTTGCCGCAATGACAGCGGAGATCGAAAAAGAGCCTCTTGCAAAGATTGATTATGTAAAAATCGTAGATCTTGACACGATGCAGCAGGTGGAGAAGATCGACAGAGGAATCCTTGCCGCGATAGCAGTCTATATCGGAAAGACAAGACTGATCGATAATTTTATGTATGAATTGGAGAACTAAGCGATGACAATTACAATGTTAAAAGCAAAAATACACCGCGCAACAGTAACACAAGCGGAATTAGATTACGTTGGGAGCATTACCGTGGATATGGATCTATTGGAGCAGGCGGGAATCCTGGAATACGAGAAGGTACAGATCGTGGACGTCAACAACGGCTCCCGCTTTGAGACCTACACGATTGCCGGAGAGCGAGGCAGCGGCGTGATGTGCTTAAACGGTGCGGCGGCACGCATGGTGCAGACCGGCGACAAGATTATTCTGATGGCATACGCGCAGGTGACACCGGAGGAAGCATCAGAGCTTCGCCCGACGGTGCTCTTCGTGGATGAGAAAAATAAAGTCACAAAGGTGACAAATTACGAAAAACACGGAGAAATCGGATAGTAAAGGATTGTTTCATAAAATTCAATGGACTATAATGATTCTTATGAGTACGTGGAGAAGGCACGGAACAAAGGAGAATGATTATGCCGCAGAATTTTTATGAATTGGTCTGGATTTTTATTATCTATGCATTTATCGGTTGGTGTACCGAGGTATCCTACGCTGCACTCGATACCGGAAAGTTCGTGAACCGTGGATTTTTAAACGGTCCGTACTGTCCGATCTATGGGTGCGGCGTGGTGATTGTTGTGGCCATCCTGACACCTCTGAAAGAAAATCTGCTGATCCTGTTTGCAGGATCTTTTCTTCTCACCTCTGTGCTGGAGTACATTACGGGTTATATTCTGGAAAAAGTATTTCACAACAAGTGGTGGGACTATTCTGACAAGCCATTCAACATCAAAGGTTACGTCTGCCTGAAGTTTTCGATCTACTGGGGACTGGCATGTACCTTTATCATGGATATCATTCATCCGATCATTTATGCAGCCATCCGCTTTATTCCGTTCGTGCTTGGCGTAGTGCTGCTCAGTATTATCATGTGCGTGTTCGCGGCAGACTGCATCATCACGGTCACGACGATTCTGAAATTCAATAAGCGCTTAAAGGTCATGGATGAGATGGCGGCGTCTATTCACCGGCTGTCCGATGAGATCGGCGAAAATATCTATGAAAATGTGACAGACGTTATTGAAAAATCCGAGAAATTCCAGAAAACACATGTGGAGCTGATGGATAAGATCAGCGAGACGAAGGAAAATATTTACGGGCTGCCGCAGACAGCGAAGGATAAACTTGCGGAGACGACGGGAGCGGCGAAGGATAAGCTTGCGGAGACGACGGGAGCAGCAAAGGATAAATTTGCGGAGACGACAGGGGCAGCGAAGGATAAGCTTGCGGAGACGACGGGAGCGGCGAAGGATAAGCTTTCAGAGACCAAGGAGAGCATTTCGGAACTGCCGCAGATAGCGAAGAACAAGCTTGCCGAGAAGGCAGAGAATTATGCAGCTTCCCGTGAGGAGAAAAAGCGCGAACGCGAACTTGCACTCGAGGAGAAAAAGCGCGAGCGCGCAGAACTTATGGAGCGCTACGAGAAGCTGTACGAGGAGAAAAGCTTTGGTTTTCAGCGTCTGATGAAAGCCTTCCCGGATATGAAGTCGCGGGATAACAACGAGACGCTGGAAAAATTCAAGATTCACTTTAATATCAAAAAGAAAGACGAAAACAAAAAAGATCAGGCATCCTAAACGCCACATACACAGCAGACAGGGAGAGGAAGAACGGTATGATAAGAACAATTCAAACAGATGAGATTACAAAAAATATCAAAGAAATGTGTATACAGGCAAATCATTATCTGTCCGCGGATATGGATGCGGCGATGAAGCATGCCGCTGACACAGAACAGTCTGAACTCGGGAAAAAGATTTTACATCAGCTGCAGGACAATTTAAAGATTGCGGACGAGGAGATGATTCCGATCTGTCAGGACACCGGAATGGCAGTGATCTTTCTGGAAGTCGGACAGGACGTCCACTTTGAGGGCACAGCGATTGAGGATGCCGTTAACGAGGGAGTCCGTCAGGGATACACAGAGGGATTCCTGCGCAAATCTGTTGTTGGTGATCCGCTCATTCGTGAAAATACAAAAGATAACACGCCGGCAGTCATTCATTATTCCATCGTGCCGGGCGATCAGGTAAAGATCACCATGGCGCCGAAAGGATTCGGCAGTGAAAATATGAGCCGCGTGTTCATGTTAAAACCGGCAGACGGCATCGAGGGAGTGAAGCATGCGATTCTTACCGCTGTAAAGGATGCGGGGCCGAATGCATGTCCGCCGATGGTCGTCGGAGTCGGCATTGGCGGTACATTTGAAAAATGCGCGCTTCTCGCCAAGCAGGCGCTGACGAGACCGGTCGATGAACATTCCGATATCCCCTATGTCAAAGATCTCGAGGAAGAGATGCTCTCAAAGATCAATCAGCTTGGAATCGGACCGGGAGGACTCGGAGGAACGACGACGGCGCTTGCAGTGAACATCAATACCTATCCGACACACATTGCGGGACTTCCTGTAGCTGTCAATATCTGCTGCCATGTCAACCGGCATGTAGTGAGAACCCTGTAAGATCGTGGTGCATGTAGCATGTAATGCGCGCAGAAAAATAAAAAACGACAGGTTTTCCACAAAATGAAAATCCAATGTTGATAAGCAGGAGGTTTGAAAGAAAGATTATGGATAAGTATATTACAATGCCAATTACAGAAGAAACTACCGCAGAATTAAAAGCGGGGGACTATGTCTATCTGACAGGAACCATGTATGTGGCGCGCGATGCAGCGCATAAGCGCATGATCGAGGCGCTGGATGAGGGAGGGGAGCTTCCGATTGACATCAGGGATGCGACGATCTATTATATGGGACCGTCTCCCGCCAGAGAGGGGCGTCCGATCGGATCTGCCGGACCGACCACAGCCACCCGCATGGATAAATATGCGCCGAGACTGTTGGATCTTGGTGAAAAGGCGATGATTGGAAAAGGAAAGCGCTCAAAAGAAGTCGTAGACGCAGTGATCCGCAACCACGCCGTCTATTTTGCAGCCATCGGCGGAGCCGGCGCACTGCTTTCCAAATGCATCACAAAATCCGAGATTGTATGTTATGAGGATCTCGGAGCGGAGGCAATCCGCAAGATCGAGGTAAAAGATTTTCCGGTCATCGTCGTGATCGACCGCGAGGGAAACAACCTCTACGAGACAGCAATCCAACAGTACCACACCCTCGAGGAAATGTAGCAGGTCATTTCCTCGCAACGAGGTACAGATGCTCGCAGTCTCCCACAACAAACTCTGTATTGGAGAGATAAAAAAAGAGCCTTTCGGCTCTTTTTTTCCGGTCTTATTCCAGAACAAGCAGCAGAGACATTTTGAAGCGTCCCTTTGCGGTTACGCTGTGCAGACCGTTCTTCTCAAAACGGAAGCTCTCGCCAGCGTTTAAGGTGTAGTCAATACCTTCATAACCGATCACGGCTGTTCCCTCAAGCGCGGTCAGGATTGCGTTGCCCGGTGCGCGGTGCGGTGTCAGTCCGGTTCCCTCATCGAATGCCATGAGGACAAACTTCATTGTATCATTGTGTACGATATCCACGTTTGCAATACTTCCCTCCTCGTAAGAGATCAGTTCCTTCAGATTCAATACCTCTTTTGCTTTAACAAGATCGTTCATAGTGTTCTCCTTTTTTGTAATAATTTCTGTATAGATACAACCCTCGCCGGTTTTGACACCACAGAGAGTTCTCTCCGGTACGAGCAATATCTCATCCGGGTGCAGATCCATTGTTTCCGGCTGTTCACCGATGAGAAACGTTCCGGTGCCGGCAGCTCCGATATAGATGGACATCGTATCGTAGCTTTCCGGTGTGATGGATGTGCCTGCGCCAAGGGAAAACCAGGTAGCGGAATTGGAAGTGCCGAGTCCGGTATTTCGTGAGATGGTCATCTCCTCGCGGATCGGACGTTTTGCTGCGATGGTAAATACGCCTTCTGACATAGTAGATCCTTTCTGTCACATCGCTTTGTCTGTCAGGGAGACAGGTACGATGCTCTTTATTTTTTTCTGATGATGGCTGAACTCATTGACAACCACATTGACGTCAAAGGACACGGAAATATTCTTTTCTGTCAGAACTTTTTCCGTGCTGCCATAGAAAAAAGTGCCTTTGTGATTCATCATAAAAGCCTCGTCGGCGACAGACATGGCGTTGGTCGGATAGTGCGTGTTCATGATTGCGCTGATGCCGTCCTCGTGGGAGAGCCGGTCGATCATGTTGAGAACCAGAATCTGATTGTGAAAATCAAGACCTGTTTCCGGCTCGTCGAGAATGATCAGCTTTGGTTCATTGATCAGTGCGCGCGCAATCAGTACCATCTGAAGTTCTCCGCCGCTCATGCGGTTGCAGTCTTTTTTGGCAAGATGCGTGATGCCTGTTTTCTCCATCATGGCTTCCGCCATCTCAATCTCCCGTCTGCCGGGCTGTTCAAAAACGCCAAGATGCGAACAGCGGCCGAGCATGACCATTTCCAGTCCGGTGTAGGAAAAAGCAAAACCGTGGCTCTGCGGAATGTAGGAGACATTGCTCCACAATTCCTTTGGTTTTAATGTTTTGATGTCCTGCCCGTACAGAAAAGTCGTTCCCTCTCTCCAGGGGAGCAGACCGATCATGCATTTTAATAGTGTGGTCTTTCCGATACCGTTGGGACCTAAGATTGCTAAAATATGACCTTCCTCTAATGAGAGATTGATATCAGCTAATATTATATCCTGTTTGGGATATCCAAAACAGCCATTTTTTATTTCAAGAATCATTGCAGATTGCTCCTGTTCTTATTCAGCAGTGAAATAAAGACCGGTGCTCCGATGATGGCGGTCAGAATGGACAGCGGAAGCTCGATGACGCTGATGGTTCTTGAAAGTGTGTCAATCAGAATCATAAAGCTTGCACCGAGGCTTAAGCTGATGGGAACCACGTAGCGGTTGTTGCTTCCGACAAGCATTCTGGCGCAGTGCGGGACTAAGAGACCGATCCAGCCGACCTGACCGCACATGGATACCGCCGAGGCGGTAATGACCGTCGATGCCAGGATGAATATCATTTGTGTCCGTTTTAAGTTGATGCCGCTGGCTTTCGCTTCATCCTCACTTAAGGATAAAATATTCAGTCTCCATCGGAGCAGATAGATGACGACGATTCCAATGAGAATGAGCGGAGAGCCGATCAGCAATTTTTTATAAGTGGCGCTTGTGAAGCTGCCCATCAGCCAGTAAGTAATTTCCGGAAGCTTGTCCTGCGGGTCGGCAGTATATTTCAGCAGAGAGCCGATGGCGTTAAACAGGGAGGAGGCGATTACGCCTGCCAGCACCAGATAGACCATAGAGCGGTTCTCATTTTTTCCTGCGATCTTTAACGTAAAAAATACGGAGGCAAGTCCGAACGCAAGTGCAATGAGCTGTGTCTCCAGAATACCGCAGGAAAGGATGATCGCAAGGATCGCGCCCACGCAGGTGCCGCTGGTAACACCGAGAATGTCTGGTGTTGCCAGTGGATTGGAAAACAGCGATTGAAACGTGTTTCCTGCGCAGGTAAGTCCTGCTCCTACAATAATTGCCATCAGAATACGCGGCAGCCGCAGATTGATTACAATGGAGTAATTCTGCGCATGTCCCTCATTTCCCGTGAGAACATCGCGGAAAACGGCGATCACGTCGCCGATCGGCACATTCATTCTGCCGAGGCAGATACAGATCAGTGCGGTGACAAGCGGCAGCAGTATCATTAAGAGAATGGCAAGTGGTGTAAAATGCCCCCGTTTGATCAAAAAATTATCATTCATCAGTACTGAAGCATTTCCTCCATTTCCGCATCGGTAACATCGTAGCCATACCAGTCATGATAATATTCACGGATGGTATCCTCCAGAGGATAGTCTGCGAAAACTTCCGGGTAAGTGTTGCAAGCAAGCCATGCAAATACCAGCGGAGCGTCCGGGTTTGGTGTAAACCAGTTCCACATGCCGAGCGTTGTGTCATAGACACGTCCGTCCTGAACAGCCTTGATGGAGGAGAAATCGGTTCCTTCTACCTTATTTTCCAGCACGTCATCCGAAGTAAGACCGATGAGTCCCGGACCGTCGACAAACAGAATATCCGGATTCCACTCATAGATCTGTTCCATGCTCACCTGTGTAAAGCCGGTTGCCTCCGCGGCAACGTCCGTGACGCCTAAATGTTTCATCCAGTAGGTACCAAAGGTTCCGTTGCCGGATACCTGCGGTACGCCGTCGCTGTATTTCCACAGAATCAGTGCGCTCGGACGCTCATCCTCCGGAACGGTTGCAATCCTTGCCTCCACATCCGCAACAATCTCGTCGCCGGCAGCAGTGAAAGCATCGGTCTTGCCTTCCTCACCGAAGACATCCTCCAGAAGATCCAGCCACTGTTTGTAGCGGTTTAACGGATCAGCTTCTGTCTCGTGGCCGACGGTTGCAAATCCGATACACGGAATGCCACTCTCCTGTAAGATCTCCGCGTGTGCCGTATTGCCGGCATTGTATAAGATGACATCCGGTTCTAACTTCATGATTTCCTCGATATTCAGATCGCTCTGTGCATAGACGGTATCCGCGGATTCCATCAGTTCCGGTGCGATATTTTTGAGAACCGTCTTTGAGATGGTATCCTTGAAAGAACCGCAGTAGCCTACGATATAAGGAGCTTCCCCGCCGAAATAGGACATGTAGGTGGAGAGAATCGGAATCTGGTCGATGACCACGCGGGTAATGTGATTCGGAACTTCCACAGTGTTGCCGGCATGGTCAACCACGGTGTGGGTGCCGGTGTCCTCGGTGGCAGCAGTTTCAGTGTCTACGCTCTCTGCCGATTCGGAAGCGGCTACAGTCTCGGTGGCTGCTGTGGCTCCGTTATCTGAAGTATTCTCTGTTCCGGAAGCCGCATTGCTTCCGCAGGCTGCAAGCTGCAGTACCATGGCAGCTGTCAATAATGCAGCGGTAAGTTTAGTCTTTTTTATCATAGTTCCTCCCTCTGAACTGTATCAGTGTGTAATTATTAGTTAGTTAAAACTAACCAACGAGACATAGAATACTGGAAAAGGAAAGAAAAAGCGGTTGCTATTGCAACCGCCTCAAAAAAAGATTATATTGCCAGAAAATCCGGATCAAGAATCTGCAGCCTGGAACCCGAAAAATTCAGAATCCCCTCGTCGCGCATTTTACAAAGCTCGCGGGAGAGGGCACTCCGGTCCGCGTAGAGATATTCGGAGAGCTCTCTGCGGCTGTAGGGAAGGCAGACTGTTCCGTCCGGTGCGATCTCTAGCGTCTGCAGATAGATCTTTAACTTGTCCCGCAGTTTTTTCTGGCTGAGAATCCGTATTTTGCTGTTAAAAAACATCACCTGGCGCGCAAATTCCTGCATCAGATTGGTGGTCACCTGCATACGGCAGGAGCAGGAAAATGTTTTTTCAGACAAAAGCGCGGCAAAATCGAGCATCAGGATCTTGCTTTTTTCCACGGTGTGAATGTAGACATGGCTCGCCACCTGTCCGGCGCACACAGACTCGGCGCCGAAGACGTTGCCGCTTCGCAGGTGATTGATGATGATCTGGTTCCCGTTCTCATCGACCAGATATTCTTCGAGCATGCCGGTGAGCAGAATGCCGGAGCAGCCGGAGGAATCCCCGAGTGCGGCGATGGATGCATCCTGCGGATAATCGACCACGCGCGCATTTAAGCAGCGCAGGACATTGGGATATTTATCTTTTGGTAATTGACGGAAGATACTGGAATGTTCCAGTACATCCTGATATAGAGCTGTTTCAATAATCATATATTTCCGGTTGCCGCTGCAACCGCCCTCCGTTTTTGAAATCAGGAAAAATTATGAGTTAGTCAACTCTAACATTATAACTTTGCCGACAGGAGAAGTCAAGGTTTACATAAAATCAATTTCGGGGAGGATACCATCCGTCCGGGGATCGAAATTCAGAAGTGAAAAACAGAAAAAAATAGGGTATAATCTGGATATGCGGAGGTGGGAAGGGTATGATACTGAATACAGGAAGCAGGACAGACATACCGGCGTATTACAGCGACTGGTTTTATGAGAGGGTCCGCGCGGGAGAAGTTCTGGTGCGCAATCCGTATTATCCCACGCAGATAACAAGATACCGGCTTGATCCTGCGGTGGTGGATGCACTTGTATTCTGTACGAAAAATCCGCTGCCTATGCTGGAGCGCCTTCCACTGCTGGATGCGTTTACCATGTTCTGGTTTGTGACGATCACGCCTTACGGCAGGGAGATAGAACCCCATGTGCCGGATAAGAACCTCGTCGCGGAGGCATTTTGCAGATTGTCGGAGAGCGTGGGAAGAGAACGTGTCAGCTTCCGTTACGATCCCGTCTTTTTAAATGAGACCTACACCGTGCAGCATCATGTGGAAAACTTCGGGGAGCTTGCAGAGAAGCTGTCCGGATATACCGGGCAGTGTGTGGTAAGTTTTATTGATTTATATGAAAAAACCAGACGGAACTTTCCGAGCGTAAGGAGCGTCGGAAAGGAGGAGCAGGAGCGTCTGATTGCAGCGTTTTCCGAGATAGCGGTAAAGCAGCATCTTCAGATTCATCTGTGCTGTGAGAACCGTAGTCTTGTCCGGCAGAATGTGGATGCGGACGGCTGTTTATCGCAGTCTGTATTGGAACGTGCCATCGGGTGCAGATTAAAGGTGCCGCAGCAGAAACGGGCAAGAGGCGAGTGTCCCTGCCTGCTCGGCGCAGACATCGGTGCTTATAACACCTGCGGACATGAATGTCTGTACTGCTATGCCAACTATGACAGCCGCACCGTCCGGGAGAACCGGCTGCAGCATGATCCCCGCTCGCCGCTTCTGATCGGGCATGTGCAGAGCACAGACATTGTAAAAGATGCAATCCAGCGTTCCTGGAAAGATCCACAGATGAGTATTTTTGATTTGTATTGATAAAAAAAGTAAAATCATGCAGGAGGTACCACAATGAAAAAAGAGTTGAACTGGGCAGTATTGGGATGCGGTGTCATCGCAAATGAAATGGCACAGGCCCTAGAGCATATGGGAAAGCATCTCTACGCGGTCGGCAACCGCACACATGAGAAAGCGGTCACATTTGCGGAGAAGTACGGTGTACAGAAGGTATACGACGATTTTCAGGAAATGTTCCATGATCCCGACGTCGATGTCATTTATATTACCACGCCGCACAATACACATATCGAATTTGCCCGCGAGGCACTTGCAGGCGGGAAGCATGTGCTCTGTGAAAAATCGGTCATGTTAAACAGCCGTGAACTTGCGGAGGCGATTGCGCTTGCAGAGGAGCACCACGTTGTGTTTGCAGAGGCGATGACGATCTGGCACATGCCTTTATATAAGAAGCTCTGGCAGATTGTTGAGACGGGGGATGGAGAGATTCCGGCACTCGGGAAGGTGCAGTTTATCCAGCTCAATTTCGGCAGCTACAAGGAATATAATATGAAGAACCGGTTTTTCAACATGAATCTGGCAGGTGGAGCACTCTTAGACATCGGTGTCTATGCACTTTCCATTGCAAGAAGCTTTATGTCAAGCCAGCCTGATCAGGTACTTTCCCAGGTAAAATACGCACCGACCGGCGCGGATGAACAGGAGGGAATTCTTCTGATGAATCCGGACGGACAGATGGCGGCGCTGTCGCTGTCCCTACACTCCAAACAGCCAAAGCGCGCTGTAATCAGCTGTGAAAAAGGATATATAGAGATCATGGAATATCCGCGCGCCGACCGTGCTATCGTTGTGGAAGCAGAGACCGGAAAGGTGCATGAGATCACGGCAGGTGCAACGGCGGATGCATTATTGTATGAAATGACAGACATGGAAGATGCTATCTTGAACGGAAATACCGGGGTAATGCGCTTAAAAGATACCCGTGACGTCATGGAACTCATGACAGGTCTGCGCAAAGAGTGGAACATGAAATATCCAGGAGAAGAGTGGTAATTGTGAAAAAAATATCAATTAGGGATAGACAGCGTTCAGGAAAAAAATTATAATAGGATCTGCAGAGGATGGAGATATCATCCTGATAAAAGAATATAGAAGTCTTTGTGGCAGGGTGGAAGTCCCTACCGATGGTATAGTCCATGACCCGCGAAAGCGGCTGATCCGGTGACCTTTATTGGAATTCCGGAACCGACGGTAAAGTCCGGATGAGAAAAGACATTTTCTGTGAAATAGACCCGAAGCATATTTATATGTTTCGGGTTTTGTTAACAGTGTAGGAGTTGCCACATAGATATTTGATATCTATGTGGCATTTTTTATGTAATAGGAAACTTCGTTCCTATTACATAAAAAAGCTCTCAGGAAATTGCACTGCGGTGGAGACGAAAGATGTCGCAAGAGCGACCCGCCGCAGGCGGAGAATCCTGCAGGCAGAATCCATTTTACACAAAACAAATTACTTTATATCAGGAGAGGATGAAAATCATGACAGAAAACAAATGTATGACAGCAAATCAAGAGGAAAATGCAGTAGCGGAAAAGAACAGGAAAAAAGTTAAAATCCATGTAAGAGAAATGACATTTATTGCCATGATGGGGGCAATCGGTTCCATATTAGTTTTTTTCCGTGTTCCGTTACCATTGTTGCCGCCATTTTTATCTTTTGACGTATCACCAATTATTGAAATGATTGGTGGATTTATGTATGGACTCGTTGCCGCATTTTTAATTATTATTCTGAAGATTCTATTACAGCTCGTATTACAGGGAAGTCATTCCGTAGGTACCGGTGAATTACAAAATTTAATTTTAGGATGTGCGTATGTTATGCCGGCAATTCTTTTTTATAGAAAGAAGACAAGAAAAAGAGCAGCGATTGGTATGATAATTGGAACATTAACGGTGTCGATCGTATCTGTTTTTTCTAATTTATACTTAATCATACCATTTTATGCAAAATTGTTTGGTATGACAATGCAGGACATTGTTGCAATGTGTACAGAAGTGAATCCGAAAGTAAGCGATGGATTTACTATGGTATTATTTGGAATTGTACCTTTTAATTTGATCTCCCTTTTCGGAATAGTGTTCCCATTACTTAAAATTCTAAGTAAAATGCATATTTACACATGGGTTTATTGAATCTGAACTTACCTAACGGTTATTCAAACTGGAATTTATATAATTATTCCTCTAACTTTCCCCATTTTATAGGCTTTCCCGCCTGTCCATTAGTGAAATGATATGTAGTTTCCCTTATTTTTGCCCTTATGAGATAAT
>OLFT01000722.1_pt1 | contig 40036 bp, 35 predicted proteins | sample 1604921 | NCBI WGS metagenome assembly OLFT01 (sample SAMEA3888897, study PRJEB22519) | human gut metagenome | biome: human gut; feature: human-associated habitat; material: faeces | place: Denmark | collected 2013 | reverse complement strand
CCGGGTGATCAAAAAGCTGTTCCGCCGCCTGATTACCTTCCTGTTTGTTCTCTTTGTTTTCTCATTTTTGGACCGCATTAATATCGGCTTCGCCGGCCTGACGATGGGCAAAGACCTCGGTCTGACCTCCACCATGTTCGGCCTGGCGGCGACGCTGTTCTACGTCACCTACGTGCTGTGCGGGATCCCCAGCAATATCATGCTGGCGAAAGTCGGCGCGCGCCGTTGGATCGCCGGAATTATGGTGGTCTGGGGGATCGCCTCGACCTGCACCATGTTCGCCACCAGCCCGCATACGCTGTACATCCTGCGCATGCTGGTCGGCATCGCCGAGGCTGGTTTTCTACCGGGCATCCTCGTCTATCTGACCTGGTGGTTCCCGGCCTACCATCGCGCCCGCGCCAACGCCCTGTTTATGATCGCCATGCCGGTGACCATGATGCTCGGCTCGATACTTTCCGGCTATATTCTGGCGCTCGACGGCCTGTGGAACCTGAAGGGCTGGCAGTGGCTGTTTCTGCTGGAAGGCCTGCCGTCGGTGGTGCTCGGCGTCGTCACCTGGTTCTTCCTCAACGACACGCCGGATAAAGCCAACTGGCTCGATAGCGAAGAAAAACAGGCGCTGAAGGCGATGATCGATCGTGAACGGGAAAATGCGGCGGTCGTTCCGGCTTCGCCGCGTTCCACGCTGCGCGAAGTCCTGACGCCAGCGGTGCTGATGTATACCCTGGCCTACTTCTGCCTGACCAATACCCTGAGCGCCATTAATATCTGGACGCCGCAGATCCTGCAGAGCTTCAACACCGGCAGTAGCAACATCATGATTGGCCTGCTGGCGGCGATCCCGCAGTTCTGCACTATTTTCGGCATGATCTGGTGGAGCCGCCGCTCCGACCGGCGCAAAGAGCGCAAAATGCATACCATCCTGCCCTACCTGTTCGCCGCGGCGGGTTGGCTGCTGGCTTCGGCCACTCACCACAGCCTGATCCAGCTGATCGGCATTATTATGGCTTCGGTGGGATCCTTTACCGCGATGGCCATTTTCTGGACCACCCCGGATCGGGTGATCAGCCTGCAGTCGCGCGCGGTGGCGCTGGCGGTAATCAACGCCATCGGCAACGTCGGCTCTGCCGTCAGCCCGCTGTTGATCGGCATTTTGCGCGATACCACCGGCAGCTTTAGCTCCGGGCTGTGGTTTGTCGCCGGGCTGCTGATTGTCGGCGCGCTGGTGCTCACCCGCATTCCAATGAGCCAGCGTGAGGACGCCGCCGCCGCGCCGGGCTTAGCGGCGCAAAAAGGCCACTAAGGAGCGGGTATGTGCCAGCATTCCATCGCCAATATCGATATCAATAAAGATTACGACGAGAGCCTGGGCACCGAGGAGGTGCACTATCAGTCGTTTTCCCGCATGGCGGCCTTTTTTGGCCGCGACATGCAGGCGCATCGCCACGACCGCTATTTCCAGATGCACTATCTTGATACCGGGCAGATTGAGCTGCAGCTTGATGACCATCGCTATTCAGTGCAGGCGCCATTGTTTGTGTTAACGCCGCCCTCGGTGCCGCACGCCTTTATTACCGAGTCCGATAGCGATGGCCATGTGCTGACGGTGCACGAAGAACTCATCTGGCCGCTGCTGGAGGTGCTCTATCCCGGCACGCGGGAGACCTTCGGCCTGCCGGGGATCTGCCTGTCGCTGGCGGATAAACCCGACGAGCTGGCGGCGCTGGCCCACTACTGGCAGCTGATCCGCCGGGAATCCACCGCCCAGTTGCCGGGGCGCGAGCACACCCTGGCGCTGCTGGCGCAGGCGGTCTTTACCCTGCTACTGCGTAACGCAAAGCTCGACGATCACGCCGCCAGCGGCATGCGCGGCGAGCTGAAGCTATTCCAGCGCTTTAACCAGATGATCGACAGCCACTACCATCAGCACTGGACGGTACCGGATTACGCCAGGGAGCTGCACCTGACCGAATCGCGGCTGACCGATATCTGTCGCCGCTTTGCCAACCGTTCGCCCAAACGGCTGATATTCGACCGCCAGCTGCGCGAGGCGAAGCGCCTGCTGTTGTTCTCCGATAGCGCCGTCAATGAGATAGCCTGGCAGCTGGGGTTTAAAGACCCCGCTTATTTTGCGCGCTTTTTTAGCCGCCAGGTCGGCTGCTCGCCCAGCAGCTACCGGGCGCAAAAAGTACCGGTATCGTAATTCCCCGCTGGCGCTGCGCCTGCCGGGCGATAGTCCACAGGTCGGTTCAGCGCCGCGCCAGCCGGTAAACGCTGCAGAGATCACAAAATTCACTCCCGCCTGAAAAGTACCCGTCGTTGTCGCAAACGTCCCTTCACGACAAGCGCAATAACCGCTTCAATTGAACAACAAAAACAAAACATATATTTAACATCATTTTCCGATAAATACTGAAGAGGCCCCTATGAAACCTGAAGATTTCCGCGCCGACGCGAAACGCCCGTTAACTGGCGAAGAGTATTTAAAAAGCCTGCAGGATGGCCGCGAAATTTATATCTATGGCGAGCGCGTGAAGGATGTCACCACCCACCCGGCCTTCCGTAACGCCGCGGCCTCCGTCGCTCAACTGTACGATGCGCTGCACAAACCGGAGATGCAGGATTCCCTGTGCTGGGGCACCGATACCGGCAGCGGCGGCTACACCCATAAATTCTTTCGCGTGGCGAAAAGCGCCGACGATCTGCGCCAGCAGCGCGACGCCATCGCCGAGTGGTCGCGCCTAAGCTACGGCTGGATGGGCCGCACCCCGGACTACAAAGCCGCCTTCGGCTGCGCGCTGGGCGCCAACCCGGCGTTTTACGGCCAGTTCGAGCAGAACGCCCGCAACTGGTACACCCGCATTCAGGAAACCGGCCTGTACTTTAACCATGCGATCGTCAACCCGCCGATCGACCGCCACAAGCCGGCCGATGAAGTGAAGGATGTCTACATCAAGCTGGAAAAAGAGACCGATGCCGGGATCATCGTCAGCGGCGCGAAAGTGGTCGCCACCAACTCGGCGCTGACCCACTACAACATGATCGGCTTCGGCTCCGCGCAGGTGATGGGCGAAAACCCGGACTTCGCGCTGATGTTCGTCGCGCCGATGGACGCCGAAGGCGTCAAGCTGATCTCCCGCGCCTCCTATGAGATGGTCGCCGGCGCGACCGGCTCCCCGTACGACTATCCGCTCTCCAGCCGTTTCGACGAGAACGACGCGATTCTGGTAATGGATAAGGTGCTGATCCCATGGGAGAACGTGCTGATTTATCGCGACTTCGACCGCTGCCGCCGCTGGACCATGGAAGGGGGGTTCGCCCGCATGTACCCGCTGCAGGCCTGCGTACGTCTGGCGGTAAAACTGGACTTTATCACCGCCCTGCTGAAGCGCTCGCTGGAATGTACCGGCACCCTCGAGTTCCGCGGCGTGCAGGCCGACCTCGGCGAAGTGGTGGCATGGCGCAACATGTTCTGGGCGCTGAGCGATTCCATGTGCTCGGAAGCGACGCCGTGGGTCAACGGCGCATGGCTGCCGGATCACGCCGCGCTGCAGACCTATCGCGTGATGGCCCCGATGGCCTACGCCAAGATCAAGAACATCATCGAGCGCAACGTCACCAGCGGCCTGATTTATCTGCCGTCCAGCGCCCGCGATCTGAACAACCCGCAGATTGACCAGTATCTGGCGAAGTATGTGCGCGGCTCCAACGGTATGGATCACGTTGAACGTATCAAGATCCTCAAACTGATGTGGGACGCCATTGGCAGCGAGTTTGGTGGTCGTCACGAACTGTATGAAATCAACTACTCCGGTAGCCAGGATGAGATTCGCCTGCAGTGTCTGCGCCAGGCGCAGAGCTCCGGCAATATGGACAAGATGATGGCGATGGTCGACCGCTGCCTGTCCGAGTACGACCAGAACGGCTGGACGGTGCCGCATCTGCACAATAACGCTGATATCAACATGTTGGATAAGCTGCTGAAGTAATTCGCAGCGGGAGGTCATAATGCAATTAGATGAACAACGCCTGCGTTTTCGCGATGCCATGGCCAGCCTGTCGGCGGCGGTTAACGTAGTCACCACCGCAGGCGAAGCCGGCCGCTGCGGGATTACCGCCACGGCGGTGTGCTCGGTGACGGATACGCCGCCCTCGGTGATGGTGTGTATCAACGCCAACAGCGCGATGAACCCGGTGTTTCAGGGCAACGGCAAGTTGTGCATCAACGTGCTGAATCATGAACAGGAAATCATGGCCCGTCATTTCGCCGGGATGACCGGGGTGACGATGGAAGAGCGTTTTGCCCTCAGCGGCTGGCAGCAGGGCGCGCTCGGGCAGCCGGTGCTGAAGGGGTCGCTGGCCAGCCTCGAGGGGGAGATTAGCCAGGTACAAACCATCGGCACCCACCTGGTCTATCTGGTAGAAATCAGGAACATAACCCTGAGCCAGCAGGGCCACGGGCTGATCTACTTTAAGCGCCGCTTCCACCCGGTAATGATGGAAATGGAAGTCGCAGTGTAATCGCCTTGTCTGCTCCTCCCCGGTTGGGGAGGAGCGTTAACCCACAGCGTCGCAGGCCACAATCTCCTGTGATCACAATCACATAATCCCGCCCTGTTCACTTCGTAGCCAACCGCTTACCCCTTCCAGTAACCGCTTAACCTCCTATACAACCACTCACCCATTTACTCATCTTTACGCGCGCGCCGGTCTGGCAAGATCGCAGGCAGCCTAGCTAATCAATACCTCCATCAACTCTTACTTAAAACCAGACGGCTTCGGCCAATTATTCATCTCATTAACGCCAGGTTTTACTATGGATACCAAAAAACTATTCAAGCACATACCCTGGGTGATTCTCGGGATCATCGGGGCATTTTGCCTCTCAGTCGTCGCCCTGCGCCGCGGTGAGCACGTCAGTGCCCTGTGGATCGTGGTGGCGTCGGTTTCCGTGTATCTCGTCGCCTACCGTTATTACAGCCTGTATATCGCGCAGAAGGTGATGAAGCTTGACCCGACGCGCTCCACACCGGCGGTCATTAATAACGATGGCCTGAACTATGTGCCGACCAACCGCTACGTGCTGTTTGGCCACCACTTTGCCGCGATTGCCGGCGCCGGTCCGCTGGTGGGCCCGGTGCTCGCCGCGCAGATGGGCTACCTGCCGGGTACCCTGTGGCTGCTGGCGGGCGCGGTACAGGACTTTATGGTGCTGTTTATCTCCTCGCGGCGTAACGGCGCCTCGCTGGGCGAGATGATCAAACAGGAGATGGGTCCCGTACCGGGCTCCATCGCGCTGTTCGGCTGCTTCCTGATAATGATCATCATCCTCGCGGTGCTGGCGATGATCGTGGTGAAAGCGCTGGCGGAAAGCCCGTGGGGCGTCTTCACCGTCTGCTCGACGGTGCCAATTGCCCTGTTTATGGGGATCTACATGCGCTTCCTGCGCCCGGGCCGCGTAGGCGAAGTATCGGTCATCGGTATCGTCCTGCTGGTGGCGTCTATTTACTTCGGCGGCGTGATTGCCCACGACCCGTACTGGGGCCCGGCGCTGACCTTTAAAGACACCACCATCACCTTTACCCTGATTGGCTACGCGTTTATCTCGGCTCTGCTGCCGGTATGGCTGATTCTGGCGCCGCGCGACTACCTGGCGACCTTCCTGAAAATCGGCGTCATCGTTGGCCTGGCGCTGGGTATCGTGATCCTTAACCCGGACCTGAAAATGCCGGCGGTGACCCAGTACATTGACGGTACCGGTCCGCTGTGGAAAGGCGCCCTGTTCCCGTTCCTGTTTATCACTATTGCCTGCGGCGCGGTATCCGGCTTCCACGCTCTGATCGCCTCCGGCACCACGCCGAAGCTGCTGGCCAACGAAACCGACGCCCGCTTTATCGGCTACGGCGCAATGCTGATGGAGTCCTTCGTGGCGGTGATGGCGCTGGTAGCGGCCTCAATTATCGAACCGGGCCTCTACTTCGCAATGAACACCCCGCCGGCGGGTCTGGGCATCACCATGCCGAACCTGCACGAAATGGGCGGTGAAAACGCGGCGCTGATTGCCGCCCAGCTGAGGGATGTCACCGCTCACGCGGCAGCGACCGTCAGCTCCTGGGGCTTCGTGATCTCACCTGAGCAAATCCTGCAAACCGCGAAAGATATCGGCGAACCTTCCGTACTGAACCGCGCAGGCGGCGCGCCGACGCTGGCCGTGGGTATCGCTCATGTGTTCCACAAAATCATCCCGATGGCGGATATGGGCTTCTGGTACCACTTCGGTATCCTGTTTGAAGCGCTGTTTATCCTCACCGCGCTGGATGCCGGGACCCGCGCAGGCCGCTTTATGCTGCAGGATCTGCTGGGTAACTTCGTGCCGTTCCTGAAAAAAACCGACTCGCTAGTCGCCGGGATTATCGGTACCGCCGGCTGCGTAGGGCTGTGGGGCTACCTGCTGTATCAGGGCGTGGTCGACCCGCTGGGCGGCGTGAAGAGCCTGTGGCCGCTGTTCGGTATCTCTAACCAGATGCTGGCCGCGGTGGCGCTGGTGCTTGGTACCGTGGTGCTGGTCAAAATGCAGCGCACCAAATATATCTGGGTCACCGTGATCCCGGCTGCATGGCTGCTGCTGTGCACCACCTGGGCGCTGGGCCTGAAACTGTTCAGCACCAACCCGCAGATGGAAGGCTTCTTCTTTATGGCTCAGCAGTATAAAGAGAAGATCGCCGCCGGTGGCGAGCTGACCGCCCAGCAGGTGGCCAACATGAACCATATCGTGGTCAACAACTACACCAACGCCGGCCTGAGCATCCTGTTCCTGGTAGTGGTGTACAGCATCATCTTCTACGGCATCAAAACCTGGCTCACTGTCCGCAACAATAAAGTGCGTACCGACAAAGAGACCCCGTACGTGCCGGTACCGGAAGGCGGCGTGAAGACCTCGTCACATCATTAACCCCGATGCCGGATGGCGCTACGCTTATCCGGCCTACAAAAAAGCGCATCAACGTAGGCCGGAGAAGGCGCTAGTCGCCATCCGGCTTTATTCGTTATCTGGAACTTACAATGTTTGGTAACTTAGGTCAGGCAAAAAAATATCTCGGTCAGGCAGCGAAAATGCTGATTGGCATTCCGGATTACGACAACTACGTCACCCATATGCAAACCAACCATCCGGATCAGCCGTACATGACTTATGAAGAATTCTTCCGCGAACGCCAGCAGGCCCGCTACGGCGGCGACGGCAAAGGCGGCGTCCGCTGCTGTTAATGGAGGCAATAATGGCACCGATTGCAGTCACCCTACTCACCGGTTTTCTCGGCGCAGGTAAAACCACCCTGTTGCGCCATATTCTCAACGAACAGCACGGCTTTAAAATCGCCGTGATTGAAAATGAATTTGGCGAAGTCGCCGTCGATGACCAGCTGATCGGCGACCGCGCCACGCAGATTAAAACCCTGACCAACGGCTGCATCTGCTGTACGCGCTCCAACGAACTGGAAGACGCCCTGCTCGATCTGCTCGACAGCCGCGACCGCGGTGAAATCGAGTTCGACCGGCTGGTGATTGAATGCACCGGCATGGCCGACCCGGGGCCGATCATCCAGACCTTTTTCTCCCACGAGGTGCTTTGCGAGCGCTATCTGCTGGATGGCGTGATCGCCCTGGTGGATGCGGTCCATGCCGACCAGCAGATGGATCAGTTCACCATCGCCCAGTCGCAGGTAGGCTACGCAGACCGCATTTTGCTGACCAAAACTGATGTTGCCGGCGACACCGAAAAATTGCGCGAACGGCTGGCGCGCATTAATGCCCGGGCGCCGATTTATACCGTCATTCACGGCGATATCGATCTTAGCCAGCTGTTTAACACCAGCGGCTTTATGCTGGAAGAAAACGTTGTTAACAGCAAACCACGTTTCCACTTTATGGCAGAGAAGCAAAACGACGTGTCATCAATCGTGGTTGAGATGGATTACCCGGTGGATATCAGCGAAGTGTCGCGAGTAATGGAAAACCTGCTGCTCTCCTTCGCCGAGCAATTGATGCGCTATAAAGGGATGCTGTGGATCGACGGCGAGCCAAATCGCCTGCTGTTCCAGGGCGTGCAGCGCCTCTACAGCGCCGACTGGGATCGCCCGTGGGGCGATGAAACGCCGCACAGCACGCTGGTGTTTATCGGCATTCAGTTGCCGGAAGAGGAGATTCGCACGGCATTTGCCGGGCTACGACGCTAATCTGCCCGCCTGCGCGCTAAGGCGCAGGCCCCCTTCTCTCCCCGTACATCGTCAAAGACAGGGTTAAAACGTCGTCATCGCGTCGAAAAATGTAAATCAACGTTTTTATAAGTAACAGCAGAAACACTTTTGGAAATAATAAGAAATTCAATGAATAGGATGCTTAATAATTAATGCCCGCCCTGTTCAGTTTCTGTTTAGCCCACCCATTAAACTGTGGCTAAACAGACCAAATTTGATGATTGACCTCGCCATAACCCAACGTCATTACAACATTTTCAAAACACTTCCCTGACAAACACAGCATAAAAAATCGACGTAAGTCACATTTGCAGAGGTAAACATCGATTGTTAAGGTGCCCTCAGACAAATTTAATGACGAGGAGCAAACCATGAAAAAGCTTAACATCCTGATTGTTGCTGCCCTGACCGCGGTCTCTGGTTCCGCCATGGCAATGGGGTTTACCGTTGAACAAGGTAAGAATTTTACCAACCTGAATATGGAAATGGGTAAATCCTCTTCCGGCCTGTATGCCGAAAGCCACTGGCTGAAGAATACCGATGATGGTAGCCAGACCGGCGGCGTTGGCGCGGGTTACAATCTGGAAGTTGGCCCGGTGATGCTCAACGCTGGCGCGAAAGCTATCTACCTCGGGCCGAAAAAAGGCGATAACGGCGTCGCGTTTCCGGTCGGCGGCGGGGTGAACGTGGCCCTGACCGACAGCATCCACGTGTTTGGCGAAGGGTATGTCGCGCCCGACGGCCTGAACAACAGCGTGAAAAACTATGTTGAGGCGAACGGCGGCGTGAGCTGGTCCCCGGTTGGTCCACTGACCCTGAAGGTCGGTTACCGTCACGTGAGCGTTGACGGCAAAGAGGGCCGCCCAAACCACACCCTGATTGATGGCGCCTACGTGGGCGGCGGGATTACCTTCTGATGAAATCACGTCTCGCCGCGCTCTCTGCGCTGAGCCTGGCGTTGCTGCTCACCGGCTGCACTCAGTATACCTGGGTGAAGCCGGGTTTAAGCGATGCCGACATGCATAAAAAGCTCACCAAATGTGAAGCGCAGGCCCTGGTCGATCTCCCTCCGGATAACGTGGTGACCGGGTCCAGTTCAGAAAAAAGCGACAAAAAGCATAAGAAACAGGATGTTGAAACAAGTTATACGGTAGAAGACGCGAATGAATATCAGCGGGAGACCTTAGTCGACAGCTGTATGTTCAAAAGCGGCTGGGATAAAGTCGAAGTGCAATAAATCTATTATAAAAAAACCTGCCGGATGGCAGGTTTTTTTATGGTCGGGCTTAGCGGCGAACCACCACCAGCTTTTGGTTCACAAACTCTTTGATGCCGAGATCGGAGAGCTCCCGGCCATAACCGGAACGCTTCACGCCGCCAAACGGCAGTTCAGGCGCGGTATCGGTCAGCCAGTTGATATAGACCATCCCGGTTTCAATGGCGGATGCCATCCGTTTAGCGCGTTCGATATCCTGACTGAACACCGCGCCGCCCAGGCCATAGTGAGAATCGTTGGCAAGCGCAATCGCCTCCTCATCGTTTTTCACCACGTAGATCTGCGCCACCGGGCCAAAGAACTCTTCGAAGTACGCCGGGTTGTCGCGGGAGATACCGGTCAGGATAGTGGGTTCAAAGAAGTTGCCGTCTCGCGCCACGGGTTTGCCGCCCAGATGCAGCGTGGCGCCGTTTTTGACCGCCTCGTCAACCTGCTTGCTTAAGGTTTCCAGCGCATCTTTAGAGGAGAGCGGCCCCAGCGTGGTGCTTTCATCCAGCGGATCGCCTATTTTTACCTGGCGAAACGCCTCGCTAAATTTCGTCAGAAACGACTCAGCGATGTTCTCATGCAGGATAAACCGCTTGGCGGCAGTACACACCTGGCCGGCGTTGTTCAGCCGCGCCTGGACGCCGATTTTCACCGCGCGATCGAGGTCGGCATCGTCGAGCACCACAAACACATCGTTGCCGCCGAGTTCCAGGGTCGATTTTTTAATATGCTTCGCCGCCTGCGCCGCCACCACGCTGCCAGCTTTTTCCGACCCGGTCAGCGCCGCGCCCTGCACACGATCGTCGGCGATAATCTTCGCCACCTGATCCTGGGAGATAAACAGATTGGTCCACGCCCCATCTGGTGCGCCGGCCTCGCGCACCAGATGAGCAAAGGTTTCCGCGCAGTGCGGCACAATGCTGGCGTGTTTGGCGATAACCGGGTTCCCGGCCGCCAGGTTTGGCGCCAGGACGCGCATCAGCTGGTAATAGGGGAAGTTCCACGGTTCCACCGCCACTAATACGCCGATGGGATGGTGTTCAACCCAGGCGTCGCCGAGTTCGGTGGGGTATTTCACCGGCGCCAGCATCGATTTGGCGTTATCGGCGTAATAGCGGGCGATTTGCGCGCACAGTTTTACTTCGCCGCGGCTCTGCTTAATGAGTTTCCCCATCTCCTCGCTGGCGATTTTCGCCAGATCTTCCGCCCGGCTGTCGATCAGATCCGCCAGCTTATGCAACACCGCCAGACGCGGTTCAATATCGCCTTTCGCCCAGGCAGAATGATAGAGCGCATCCGCCTGCCGCAGCGCCGCCTCCACGTCCGCATCGCTGTGCGCCGGGTACGTTTTAATAAGCTGATTGTTCGCAGGATTCACCGTCTGATAGGCCATATCGCATGTCTCCTTGTTATCGCTATTAAGGCAGTCAAAAATGCCGTTAAGGATATTAAGGGTAGTCGAGATGGCTGGCGATGCGGGTAAAGTTAGGTATATCCGGAATATTCCATAACGGTGGCTAACCGGGGCGACCGTCAGGCCGTCCCGGCGTTATCAATGCGCCAGCGCGGCGATCTCATCGACGGTCAGGCCGGTGATTTTCACCACCGTCTCGCGGGCAATGCCGTCGGCCAGCATCCTCTGGGCAATGCGCAGCGCCTCGGCATGCTGTCCTTCTTGCCATCCTTCAAGCCGGCCTTCCCGTTTGCCTTTTCTGCGCCACACTTCCTGTAATCGTTCGGCGATGGTCATCAATCTCTCCCTGTGCTGAGGAACCCGTTGCGCCACTTCCTGGATAAACCGGCCAAAGCGACGCGCGTTGCCAGTCTGCAGTAGATAATTAAACAGCGTTTTTATCTGCCTGTCATTAGCGTCACCGCTAAGTAAAATCGTCGTCAGCTGCTCAACAATCGCCATTAAATCGCGCTGGCGAATATGCTTCTGTATCAGCTCGAGTAATGCCACCCGCCGGTGACGAACGATCTCATCGTCGGGGATCACCGTGATATCCACCAGCGGAAAGGGCGAGGCATAAAGCTCCCTCGCCAGCTGTGGATCGGCAAAGCAGTCCAGCCAGCTGAGCGACCACGGGTATGGCGTGGTCGCTCCGTGATAAAACAGCATCGGCACCACCAGCGGCAGTCTGGTATGACCGCTATCCAGATGGCGCTGCATCGCGGCGATGGCGTAGCGCATCAGGCGAAAAGCCATTTGCACGTCCGGCGAGCTCTGATGTTCGATAACCACATAAATGTATCCCTTGCCAGACGCGGTTTTGAGTGACCACAGCACATCGGAGTACCAGGCCCGCAGGCTCTCCTCGATAAAGCTTGCCGACTCCAGCTGTAAGGTATCGAGGTCGCAGCGCTGACGCAGCGCAGGCGGTAGATGGATCGCCAGGAAATCACGCGCGATGTCGGCCTGAGTGAGAAACTGTTTAAACACCGCATCATGCGGCGTCGAGGTGGTGCCCTTTGCCATCGGCTCATCCCTGCCTGCTTATCCTGCAGGGACTCTACCTCCCATGAATGTCGCTGACACCCCGGAAACCGGGATTTTACATTCCGCGACGAAAACATATTTCCCCGGACTGCAAGCGTGACATCCTTTTTCGACGCGGTACGCAAATCCCGGCGGGCGACAGCCTCGGCGCAGCATGCTATAAACGATTTATCCCCTCAGCAAAGGTCGATGCGGTGAACCATACCCGAGATATTCCCCAAACCTTCTGGCGAGACGATCGCCTGCCGTGGCTGGAGCTGCGCAGCACCTGGCGCAGCCGTCAGGCCTATAAGCGCCACAGCCACCCGCAGCTCTCGGTGGGGGCGATTATCGATGGTGAAACGCGCTGCCTGTGCAATGGTCAGGAATATCTCCTGCAGCCCGGGGATCTGATCGTGATCCCGCCGCACGCGCCGCATAGCTGTAATCCGCTGCGTGACCGGCCGCGCAGCTATCATATGCTGTATCTGGAGGCGGCATGGTGCCATGCGCAGCGTCCGGATATTCCCCCTGGCGCCAGTATCACCTCGCCGCAGCCGCTGCTGCGCGACAGCCCTCTCTTTGCCTGCTTCCAGCAGATTGTCGCCCTGATGAGCCGCGGCCGCATTGAGCAACTGCCCGCCCGGCTGGCGCAGCTCCTGCACGCGCTGCCGCTGTGCGCCGCCGCGCCGCAGGCGCCACATCACGCCAGCGCCCTGCTGTTTCAGCGCCTGGCGACAGATCTGCCGGCGCCGCCATCGCTGGATAAGCTGGCCCACGACAGCGCGCTACGTAAAGAGACCGTTATCCGCGCCGTGAAACAGGATACCGGCCTGACGCCCGCCAGTTTGATCAATATGGCGCGCATTGAATATGCGAAAACGCGCTTACGTGCCGGGGACCCTATTGCCGACGTCGGCTATCAGGCCGGCTTTGCCGATCAGAGCCATTTCCATAAAACCTTCGTCAGCTATACCGCCGCCACGCCGCGGCAGTATGCGCAAAGCCGATCAATTTCCGACAATAAGTAATTTTCCACCTGGCGTAGGGTGGCCTCAGCACCATTATCGAGGCCACTATGAATACCTTATCGACTCTCTTCCCCGCCGCCTTTCCGGCGTTAGCCCTGTCCCACTTTGTCGCTCTGCTCAGCCCGGGCCCCGATTTTTTTCTGCTGGTCGGTTACGCTGTACGCTACCGGATCCGCGGCAGCCTCGGACTGTGTCTCGGCATCGCCGCCGGGAATGCGTTGTATATTGTCCTGGCCATCGTTGGCTGGGGGCTTCTGCGCCAGGCGCCGCTGCTGTTTTTGCTCATCGAGCTGCTGGGCGCAGGCTATTTACTGTGGATTGGCAGCCTGCTGATTCGCAGCCGTCCCGCGGCGCTGGCGGTGGAGAGCGTTCGCGCATCGTGTCCGGGGTTCGGCAAGCAGCTGCTGCTGGGGCTGGGGTCATCGCTGCTCAACCCGAAGAACGCGCTGTTTTATCTGGCGCTGATGACCTCCCTGCTGGGGCCGGCGGTTACCTTGCTGCAGCAAACGGTAAGTGGCCTGTGGATGGTCAGCGTGGTGTTCTTCTGGGATTTACTGCTGGTGAGCGCGATTGCGCTGCCGCTGGTGCAGCACCGCCTGAGCGCCATCGTCTGGCGGGTCGAGCGGGCGGCGGGGGCGATCCTGATGATGTTCGGTCTGTGGATTATCTGGCGATTTTTGCACGACCTCGCCGTCAGGTTATATGCTTAAGTTTATGGAAAAACTCGCTGAACTGAAACGCGCCAAACTGCTGGCGCTGTCGCTGCTGCTGATCGCCGCCGCGCTATTTATCACCACCCTGCTGCTGCCGCCGACGCCATGGGTCAGCGCGCTGAAGGCCATTTCCGAAGCGGCGATGGTCGGGGCGCTGGCCGACTGGTTTGCGGTGGTGGCCCTGTTTCGTCGTATTCCGCTGCCCTTTGTCGCCCGCCATACCGCGATTATCCCGCGCAACAAAGATCGCATCGCCGACAACCTCGGCCGCTTTGTGGAAGAGAAGTTCCTCGATACCCCGTCGCTGGTGGCGCTGATCCGCCGCTATCAACCAGCTCTGATGCTCGGCAACTGGTTCAGCCAGCCGGAGAACGCCCGGCGGGTCGGCCAGCACCTGCTGCAGGTGATGAGCGGTTTTCTCGAACTGACCGATGACGCCCGCATTCAGCGCCTGCTGCGGCGCGCGGTGCATAAGGCGATCGATAAGGTCGACCTGACGCAGACCAGCGCCATGATGCTGGAGGGGCTGACCCGCGACAACCGCCATCAAAAGCTGCTGGATTCGCTGATAAATCAGCTGATCGCCCTGCTGCAGCGCGACAGCTCCCGCGCCTTTATCGCCCGCGGCATCGTGCGCTGGCTGGAGACCGAACACCCGCTGAAGGCCAGGCTATTACCCACCGAGTGGCTCGGCGAGCACAGCGCCGAGATGGTCACCGACGCCGTGAATACCCTGCTGGACGAGGTCACTCACGATCGCACCCACCAGATCCGCCAGACCTTTGACCGCGCGACGCAAAAGCTAATCGATAACCTGAAATCCGACCCGGAACTGGCGCAGAAGGCCGATAACATCAAAGCGTGGCTGAAAAATGATGAGACCTTCAACCGCTATCTTGGCGAAGTGTGGGGCGACCTGCGCGGTTGGGTAAAAAACGATATCAGCAGCGACGACTCGCGTATCAAGCAGCGCATCGCCGAGGCTGGCCAGTGGTTCGGTGAAACCTTACTCCGCGACGACGCGCTGCGCGAATCGCTTAACGAACACCTGGAGCAGGCGGCGCACCGGGTGGCCCCGGAGTTCGCCGCCTTCCTCACTCGGCATATCAGCGACACGGTGAAGAGCTGGGACGCCCGCGATATGTCGCGGCAGATCGAGCTTAATATCGGTAAAGATCTGCAGTTCATCCGCATCAACGGCACCCTGGTCGGGGGAACCATCGGCCTGTTGTTGTGGCTGCTCTCGCAGATCCCGTCGCTGCTGCATCTGCATATTGGTTAGCAATGATACTATCTGAACAATAGCGCTGAAAAATATTCCACAGGGAGGGCGAGATGATGCACCGGATGACCCGCTGGCTAACCCGGCACGCCGCCGCGCTGTTCTTCCCGGCGGCGCTCATTCTGTATGATTTTTCCGCCTATCTCACCACCGACCTGATCCAGCCGGGGATCCTGCACGTGGTGCGGGATTTCAACGCCGATGTGGCGCTGGCTCCAGCCTCGGTGAGCCTGTATATGGCCGGCGGCATGGCGCTGCAGTGGCTGCTGGGGCCGCTCTCTGACCGGATCGGACGGCGTCCGGTACTGCTCACCGGCGCGCTGATTTTCACCCTCGCCTGCCTGGCGACGCTGTTCACCACCTCCATGACCCAGTTCCTGATCGCCCGCTTCGTGCAGGGCACCAGCATCTGCTTTATCGCCACCGTCGGCTACGTCACCGTACAGGAAGCCTTTGAGGAAAAAAGATCGATCAGGCTGATGGCGGTGATCACCTCCGTCGTGCTGGTGGCGCCGATCGTCGGCCCGCTCTCCGGCGCGGCGCTGATGCATTTTATCCACTGGAAAGCGCTGTTCGGCATTATCGCCGCCATGGGGCTGGTGGCCTGGCTGGGGCTGCTGTTGACCATGCCGGAGACGGTGCGCCGCGGCGATGTGCCGTTCAGCCCCCTGGGCGTGCTGCGCGATTTTCGCAACGTCTTTCGCAACCGCATCTTTTTGCTCGGCGCCGCCACGCTGTCGCTGAGCTATATTCCGCTGATGAGCTGGGTGGCGGTATCGCCGGTGATTTTAATGGACGCCGGCGGGCTGACCACCAGCGAGTTCGCCTGGAGCCAGGTGCCGGTCTTCAGCGCCGTCATCATTGCCAACCTGTCGGTGGCGCGCTGGGTAAAAGATCCCACCCGTCCGCGCTTTGTGCTGAGCGCGGTGCCGGTACAGATGCTCGGCCTGGCCATCCTGATCGTGGGGAATCTGGCCTGGCCGCACGTCTGGCTGTGGTCGGTGCTCGGCACTTGCTTCTACGCCTTCGGCATCGGGCTGATTTTCCCGACGCTGTTCCGCTTTACCCTCTTTTCCAACGACCTGCCGAAAGGCACGGTCTCCGCCTCGCTGAATATCGTGATCCTCAGCGTCAGCGCCTTATCGATTGAAGGCGCGCGCTGGCTGTGGTTCCATGGCGGGAGACTGCCCTTCCACCTGTTGGCGGTGGTCGCGGGGCTCGCCGCCGCCTGCTGCCTCGCCGGACTGTTACGCCACCAGCGCCAGTGTGCACAAGCGGTCATTGAAGCCCGGCAGTCGTGACCCCTTTTACGGAGAAAGCCCTATCATGAGTGAGATTGAACTCAGCCCGGCGCAGCGCGACCTGCTGCGCGACAGGCTCAGCAAGTACTGCGAAGAGACGTTTAACCTCGAACTGGAGCAGTTTGACGCTGAATTTTTTGTCGACTTTATCGCCCAGGAGCTGGGGCCGCTGTTCTACAACGCCGGTATCGAAGAGGCTATCCGCACCCACCTGGCATGGAGCGAGCGGATCCAGGAAGAGATGGATTTAAAGAAGGTCTATTAACGCCGCGCGCAGACGCAGGAGATCAATAAAAGCATACAAACAACAGGGTTATAATGGCGACTCTTTCAGCATCTCCCGTGTACGGGGAAGGAAAACCATGTCGCTTATCACCGATCTACCCGCCATTTTTGACCAGTTCTCGGAAGCTCGCCAGAAGGGCTTTCTCACCGTCATGGATCTTAAAGAGCAGAACGTGCCGCTGGTGGGCACCTACTGCACCTTTATGCCTCAGGAGATCGCCATGGCGGCGGGGGCCGTGGTGGTCTCGCTGTGCTCTACCTCCGATGAAACCATCGAGGAAGCGGAAAAAGATCTGCCGCGCAACCTCTGTCCGTTAATCAAAAGCAGCTACGGCTTCGGCAAAACCGATAAATGCCCCTACTTCTATTTCTCTGACCTGGTGGTTGGGGAAACCACCTGCGACGGTAAAAAGAAAATGTACGAGTACATGGCCGAGTTCAAGGCGGTCCACGTGATGCAGTTGCCGAACAGCGCCAGCGACGCGGCCTCCCGCGCCCTGTGGAAAGCGGAGATCCTGCGCCTGCAGCAGGTGATTGAGGCGCAGTTTGGCGCGCCGATTAGCGAGGCGGCGCTGCGCGAGGCCATCGTGCTGAAAAACCGCGAACGCCGGGCGCTGGCCCACTTTTATCGTCTCGGGCAGCTCAATCCGCCGGCGCTCAGCGGCGGCGACATCCTGAAAGTGGTGTATGGCGCCACCTTCCGCTTCGACAAAACCGCGCTGATTGACGAGCTCAACGCCATGGCGGAGCGCATCCGTCAGGAGTGGCGGCAGGGTAAACGACTGGCCTCACGCCCGCGCATTCTGATCACCGGCTGCCCGATCGGCGGGGCGGCGGAGAAAGTGGTTCGCGCCATCGAAGAAAACGGCGGCTGGGTGGTGGGCTATGAAAACTGCACCGGCGCGAAGGCGACCGAGCGCTGCGTGGCGGAAGAGGGCGACGTCTACGATGCCTTAACCGATAAATATCTCGCCATCGGCTGCTCCTGTATTTCCCCTAACGATCAGCGCCTGCAGCTGCTGAGCCAGATGGTGGAGGAGTACCAGGCCGACGGGGTAATCGACGTCATCCTGCAGGCCTGCCATACCTATGCCGTGGAATCGCTGGCCATTAAACGCCATCTGCGCCAGCAGCACGACCTTCCTTATATGGCGATTGAAACCGACTATTCGACAGCGGACCTCGGCCAGCTCAGCACCCGCGTCGCCGCCTTTATCGAAATGCTGTAAGGAGCACGCGTGATCTACACGGTTGGTATTGATTCCGGCTCCACCGCCACGAAAGGCATCCTGCTGGCGGACGGGGTGATTACGCGTCGTTTCCTCTGCCCGACCCCCTTTCGCCCTGCCGACGCCATCCATGAGGCCTGGGAGACGCTGCGCGCTGGCCTCGCGGAAACGCCCTTTTTAACCCTCACCGGCTATGGCCGCCAGCTGGTGGATTTTGCCGATAAACAGGTGACGGAGATTTCCTGTCATGGCCTCGGCGCCCGCCTGCTGGCGCCGGACACCCGCACGGTGATTGATATCGGCGGCCAGGACAGCAAGGTTATCCAGCTGGATGCCGGGGGCAACCTCAGCGACTTTCTGATGAATGACAAATGCGCCGCCGGTACCGGCCGTTTTCTGGAGGTCATTTCACGAACCCTCGGCGCCAGCGTCGAACAGCTGGACGTCATTACCGACGGCGTGGAACCGCACGCCATCACCAGCATGTGTACGGTATTCGCCGAATCGGAAGTCATCAGCCTGCGGTCGGCCGGGGTCGCGCCGGAGGCGATTCTGGCGGGGGTGATTAACGCCATGGCCCGGCGCAGCGCGAACTTTATCGGCCGCTTATCGGCGCAGGGACCGCTGCTGTTTACCGGCGGCGTCAGCCACTGCGCCGCCTTTGCCCGCATGCTGGAAAGCCATGTCGGCATGGCGGTGACAACCCATCCCGACGCCCAGTATGCCGGGGCGATTGGCGCGGCGCTGATCGGCCAGCGTCGGCGGAGGCGCGGATGACAACCTTTCTGTTTTTATTTCATTCCACGGTGGGAGTGGTGCGCACGCGCAAAGCCCTGCAGGCGGCGGAAATGACCTTCGAGGTCAAAGATATTCCCCGCCAGCTGCGCAGCGGCTGCGGACTGTGCATCCTGCTGGAGGGGACGGAAGCCGATGCGCGAAGCTGGATCCTGCCGGAGCTGACGGCGGCGTTGTATCAGCAGGACGAGGAAGCGTGGCGCTGTCTCGCCACCTTCCCATCGGCAGGTTAATCGCTTACCACAAAGCGCGTCGCCGCGAAGCAGTTCAGCAGGCGGTGCATCAGAAAGACCAGGGTCAGCGTCACCACCAGCGAGACCGTCACCGAGGTGATGCGGTACAGATCGCTGAATACCAGATCCTGATAGGGATGCAGATTCTGGCCAAACATAATGCCGATGGTGGTGATGCTGGCGAAGCCCACCCCGGCGCCCACTTTCTCCATCACGTGCAGACGGGCGCTGAAGGCCAGCCCGAGGCCAATCAGCGGCATCATCAGGACCATGTGGTTGCTGAAGTCATAGATAATCAACTGCACCACCAGAATATAGAGGCAGGCCAGCACCACCCCCGCCACGCGCCAGATCGAGCTGATTACCGCCCCGCGATAGTGCATCGGGAACAGGATCAGGATCCCGGCCATCAGCGCTGACAGCGAGTCGCTGAGATCGCAGATCTGAAACACCACGAAGATGATCGTCGCCACCGTGCCGGAGAGCAGCGACTCGTGGCGGATGCGGGCGGCGTCTTTTTCAAGGCGCGGCGGCGGCTTGCGCGGCTCGACGTCCGGGATCAGGTAATGCAGCAGCGCGCTTAGCGCCACCGCCAGCACGCACGCTTCCATGTTGGAGAACATCAGGGTGTGCCAGTTACTGGTCGGGTAGCTCATAAAGTTGAGCATCGTGCTCTGACACACCACCCCCATCGACCCCAGCAGAAACAGCGGCCCCTGGCTCATAAAGCGAAAACGCATCACGTACAGGGCGAACACCACCAGCGTCATGATCACCGGCCACTGCGACAGATAGCCAACGATCAATACCATTTCGACGCAGTTCACCGCCGCGCTGAATACAAACTGGCGGGCGACATGGCGGTTGAACACCGGCACCAGCGACATCAGCATCAGCGGATAAACCACAAAAAATACGCCGTACTGCACGTCGTAGAAGGTGGAGATGCTGAGGGCAATGGTCCCGGCCACGGCGATACGCACCGTCTGGCGAAAATCATTCGCCGTGTAGACGATATTGCCGTGCGGGGTAAAGACGTGCGCCAGGGTATTAATAGACATAGTGCAACCAGCTCACCAGATGGATCTGCAGGCCGGCGAAGGTGCGGGCGAAAGGTCCCTCGCTATTGTACAGCTGCACCGTGGCGCGGGCGCCGGTCGGCAGCGGTTTCTCCAGCGGCTGATCCAGCGCGACGTGAATGCGCATTCGCTGGGCGTCGCGCACCCAGCGGGTGGACTGTTCCGGCTGCGACAGCTGACCGTTAACCGCCTCCTGCCCCGCCAGAATCCCGGCATCGCTGCTGGTGACATGCGCCGGGAAGACTTCCCCCGGCAGGGCGTCAAAGACCACCGCCGCATCGGTGTTTACAGCGGTGTGGCGCAGGCTCTTCTCACGGAAGTCAGCGACGATATCGGTATTGTTGTTGACCAGCGCCAGCACGGCCGTCGCCGCGGTGGCGTAGATCCCAGGGTTAAGCTGCAGGTTGCTGACCATGCCGTCAGTTTCCGCACGCACTTTGGTCCAGGCCAGGTTCAGCTGCGCCTCCTCCAGCGCGTTGCGGTATTTCTGCAGGGTGACGTTGCGCTTATCGTCGCGCTCGCCGCGCTGGATCAGCAGGTTCTGGATCTGCGCGTTCAGCGCCGAGACCGACTGCTCGCTGGTCTGCCAGGTGGTCCGCACCTTGTCGAGATCGGACTGCGAGACGTTCTGCATGGTGCTCAGGCGCTGATAGCGATCGAGCGTGACCTTATCGTTACGGGCGGTGTACTGCGCGGTGCGCAGGTTGGCGCGGGCGGCGGCGATTTGCGCGTCCAGCTGCTGGTTGCTCAGCTTCGCCTGTTCAAGGGCGATCTGTGCCGCTTCAACTTTATTAATGAATGGCGTTGGGTCGAGCTCATACAGCAGGTCGCCCTTTTTTACCTGGCTATTGTTATGCACGTAGACGTGCGAGACATAGCCGGAGACCCGCGACGAAACCGGGGTCACCACGCGCATGACGGTGGAGTCCGGCGTCAGCGGGATCCAGATATCGGCAACGATAAACCAGGCGAATATTCCCAGAAAAGCGGCAATACTCACCCGTACCCAGCGGGCAAATTTTTGTTCAGGCGTCATCATAGTGTGTTAGATCTTGTTATCTTCTTCGCGGATAGTCCGCAAACGGCAGGCGATTTGATTTAACGTGGCGCTGAAGGTGGCGAGGTCGGCCTCCGGGATGGTCTGGGTTACGCGCTCCTGATAGGTCTCGATCACGCGGCTCAGTTTTTCCAGAATAGCCCGCCCCTCGGCGGTCAGCGTCAGCAGGCGAATGCGTTTGTCATATGGCGATGTGGAACGCAACAGATAGCCCTGCTTTTCCAGTAATGAGAGGGTGCGCGTCAGCGGCGGCAGTTCAATCCCCTGCACCTCCGCCAGTTCGCTGACCGAGACGTTGTCTCCCAGCTGATGCAGCTGCATCAGCACCGTCCAGCTGGACTGGGTGAGTCCCGTATCGGTGATAGCGGAGTCAATAATCGCGCGCCACTGGCGCACCACCATGGCCATCCGCATCCCCAGCGGGCGGCGGGCAAACAGTTCGTCTTCAGTCACAGCTTTTCCTCTCATTGTTGAGAAGAAAATAATACTTATCAGGGTAAGTATCAAGAAACGGAAGGTCGCGTCGCATCAATTGATAAATTTCGTGAATGTTTCCCCGGCGTCGCCAGCGCTTACCGGGGCAAAGAAGAAATGATGTCTGAAAAAAACCGCACTTTTTAATTGATCTGATCCCGACGCAGGCCGATATCTTTCAGCTGTTCGTCGCTCATTTTCTGCAAAGCTCTGCGCGTTTGCTCCTGAAGCCACCATTTTTTGACAAACCGCACCAGCAGTACGAAACCGATAAATGGCTGTCTTGCCCTGTTCTCGTGAAATTCCATCCTCTACCTCCTCACCTTGCCAGAGGCTTTATCTTCACGGATTTGGGGGTGAGGAATACAGATTCACAAAACACTTTTCTTTAACATACAGATTAGCTAAAACGTACAGCAGACCCCACTTTTTACGGCCATCTGTACTGGTTATTCCATCTGTATGGCGGCAATTAAGGATACACATGACCCGCTATCAACATCTCGCGACGCTGCTGGCCGAACGCATTGAACAGGGCCTGTATCGCCACGGCGAAAAGCTGCCGTCGGTGCGCAGCCTGAGCCAGGAGCACGGCGTCAGCATCAGCACCGTCCAGCAGGCCTATCAGCTGCTAGAGCAGCAGCAGATGATCGTACCGCAGCCGCGATCGGGCTATTTCGTCGCCCCCCGCAAGGCCCAGCCGCCGGTGCCGCCGATGTCGCGCCCGGTGCAGCGCCCGGTGGAGATCACCCAGTGGGATCAGGTGCTGACCATGCTCGACGCCCGCTACGATAAAACGATCATCCCCTTCGGCGGCGGCTCGCCGGACGTGACGCAGCCAAGCCTGAAGCCCATCTGGCGCGAACTGAGCCGGGCGATCCAGCACAACCTCACTGAGGTGTTGAACTATGACGAACTGGCCGGGCGCCGTGAGCTGCGGGAGCAGATCGCCCGCCTGATGCTCGACGGCGGATCGGTGGTGACTGCCGACGATCTGGTGCTCACCAGCGGCTGCCACAGCGCGCTGTCGCTGGCCCTGCTGTCGGTGTGCCAGCCTGGGGACATCATCGCCGTGGAATCCCCCTGCTACTACGGCACCATGCAGATGCTGCGCGGACTGGGATTAAAGACGATTGAGATCCCCACCGATCCGGAAACCGGGATCAGCATCGAGGCCCTGGAGCTGGCGCTGGATCAGTGGCCGATCAAAGGGGTGATCCTGGTGCCGAACTGCAACAACCCGCTGGGCTTTATCATGCCGGACGCTCGCAAGCGCGCAGTGCTGAACCTGGCCCAGCGCCACGATATCGTTATTTTCGAGGATGATATCTACGGCGAGCTGGCCACCGAGTACCCGCGCCCGCGCACCATTCACTCCTGGGATATCGACGGCCGGGTGATGCTCTGCAGCTCCTTTACCAAAACCATCGCCCCCGGCCTGCGCATCGGCTGGATCGCCCCCGGTCGCTACTACGACAAGCTGCTACAGATGAAGTACGCCGCCAGCGGCACCAACGTCCCCTCCACTCAGCTGGCGGCCTGTAACTTTATTCGCGAAGGCCACTACCACCGTCACGTGCGGCGGATGCGGCAGATCTATCAGCGCAATATGGAGATCTATACCTGCTGGCTGCGGGAATTTTTCCCCTGCGGGATCTGCGTCACCCGGCCGAAGGGGGGTTTTATGCTGTGGGTGGAGCTGCCGGAGCAGGTGGATATGGTCTGTGTCGCCAAACAGCTGTGCCGGCTGAAGATCCAGGTCGCGCCGGGCTCGCTGTTTTCCGCGGCGGGCAAGTATCGCAACTGCGTCAGGATCAACTGCGCCCTGCCGCCGACCGAGAAACATAAAGCGGTGATGGTGAAGCTGGGAGAAGCGGTGAAGGTGGCGATGGAGTGAAGCTGCGGCATTCCCACAATCTGCGAGCCGGTAACCCGGAAAAGGCGCGGTAAGCGCCGCCTCCGGGCAAGATATACGCTCTTTAAACATTCTAAAATCACTCTTACAAATACGAAAAACAAAACAATTCACATAAACAATATTTCATTATTATTGAATAACAATTTTTGTGGTGCAAAACCATAAATACCAATATATATTGGCCCATTCACAAATACATGGTGGCATTTTAAGTAATGCCGTTAAAAAGCATGACTATTAACTTTTAAAGTATAAGCGCAGTCATACAGTTAGCTGAGAGCAAAATGGCAACGATCATCCCAACCATCGGAAGCTGCGGTAACAAGATTACTGCCGGAGAAAAGCGTCTTGCGAGAATTTTTGAAAGCAATCTGAGTAGCGATTGTACTTGTTGGTATGACATTCCTACTGGCGAAAAACAAACACATCCTGATTTCATCATTCTGGATCCTCAGCGAGGGCTGCTTTTTATTGAAGTGAAGGACTGGTATATTTCAAAAATAAAATCCGCTAATAAAACACATGTGATATATGAAACATCAGATGGTGACATTTCTCTAACCCATCCCATAGAACAGGTCAGACAATATTCTTACGGCGCAATTAACTATCTAAAGCGGGACCCACAACTTCTTCAGGACAACGAAAAATATAAAGGACAATTTTGCGCCCCCTACGGTCATGGAGTCTACCTCAGTAATATTACACGTAAGCAGTTAGATAAATACTTTTCCAATAGTGATATTTTTCCTTCTGATATCGTGATTTGTAAAGATGAAATCACCGAGTTTATGTCATCTGAAGAAATATCATTACGCCTATTTTCTTTGGTCAAACATACATTTTCTAAAGAGATAAGTAATAAGCAAGTAGATCGTATACGTTGGCATTTATACCCTGAAATTCGCATCACCCACGCTCTCGATAAACCAGAGAGTTCTGCCAAACCAATATCTGTACTCCGAACGCCGAATATTATAAAAATAATGGATACTCAGCAAGAATTACTCGCCAGAAGCCTTGGTGAGGGGCATCGGATAATTCACGGCGTCGCCGGCTCAGGTAAAACCTTAATTCTCCTTTATCGTTGCCTACACCTGGCGAAAGATAATAATTTAAAGAAACCTATTCTTGTCGTGTGTTATAATATAATGCTGGCCCAAAAATTAAAATCTCTAATAAAAAGCCATCAACTTACGGTTCCGGTTGAAATTACCAACTTCCATGCATGGTGTTATAAGCAAGCAAAAATTAAAAATATTCTCCCTAACTCAAAGCAAAATTTTATAGAAAACCTTGAGCAAGCTGTTATTACTGGTTTTCAAAATAAAACAATAGCAGCAGAACAATATAGTGCGATATTAATTGATGAGGGGCATGATTTTAAACAGGATTGGCTAAAAATACTTTCTGGAATGGTTGATAGCGAAACTAACTATCTATTATTTCTATATGACGATGCGCAATCAATTTATCAGAAAAAAAGCTCACTTGATTTTACGCTTTCCAGCGTTGGTATCAAAGCTCAAGGGCGTACAACTATTCTTGACATCAATTATCGAAATACACAGCAGATTCTCCACTTTGCTACCAGCATTGCATTTGATTATTTAAATGATCATATTGAGGATAACTTTAAATATCATAAACCAGATGCTGGTGGACTTCAAGGCCAGGTTCCAAACATGCTTGTTTTTGATAACCACCAACAAGAAATCATCCATATAATTAAATGGCTAAAGCAACAACATCATACTGGTGTTAGCTGGAATGACATGGCTATATTATGTCCCTCGACCGCACATCTTTCTGCAATATTAGTAAAAGAGTTAAGGGATTCAAAAATCCCGCACTACTTTATAGCAAGCTCGGAAGATAAAAAACGCTACTCACCACAAAGCGATTTTTTGTCTATTATACCTTTGCCTAGTAGCAAAGGTCTCGAGTTTCATTCAGTCGCAGTGATAGATAGTTCAAACATAATGGGTAATAGCGATGATCTCAGCGACGAGATCAAGCGACTATATGTTGGTTTCACTCGGGCAACCAATAATTTGCTTGTGACTTTACATCAAAAAAATGTGCTCAGCAGACATTTAACCTCAACTTATAATCAAATCTATAACAATGCATAGTAGCCCCCTGTCACTCATCAAAAAACACCATCCCCTTATACGGCTGTTCGCGGCAGGCGGCCAGCCGCTGGGCGAGGCTGCCGACGTGCAGCTCCAGCTTATGGCCGTCGGGGTCGAGGAAGTAGTGCGAGGCGCCTTCGCTGCGGTTCAGCTTCCACACCGCCACGCCGGCAACCTCAAGGCGAGCGGCGAAGCAGGCGAAATCCGCCTCGCTAATGCTAAACGCATAATGGGTGTAGTCGCTCTCTTCCGGCGGGGTGATGCGCCGCTGCGGATCCAGCGACAGGCATAGCCACAGATCGCCGCAGGAGAGATAGGCGCCGCTCTCCCAGCGGGCGTGCAGCGTCATACCCAACAGCTGCTGATAAAACGCCACGCTCGGCGCCAGCTGGCTGACCGCCAGGGTCAGGTGATTCAGTCCGCTCAGCATGTCTGTTCCTCCAGTGAATTCACAATGAACTGGCGCAGCCATTGATGCGCCGGGTCGCGGTGCCAGCGCTCGTGCCACAGCATCAGCATCTCAAAGCCGGCGACCGCCAGCGGCGGCTCGACGACCGCCAGCCCGCTCTGCCCGCGCACCAGCCGCTCCGGCAGCATCGCCACCAAATCGCTGTTGCGCAGGGTCTCCAGCATAAACAGGAAATGTGGCACGGAGAGGACAACCCGCCGCGTCAGGCCAAGGTTCGCCAGCGCGGTATCGGTCGCTGCGCTGAAGCCGCCCCCGTCCGGGGAGACGATCGCTTGCTCCAGCTGACAGAACGTTTCCAGACTCAACCCTTGCCGCAGCGCCGGATGCCCGGCCCGACCCGCCAGCACGTAGCGCTCGCGAAACAGCAGGCGCTGATGCAGCCCCGGCGGCGCGCCCTCGCGGGTATGGAAGCAGAGATCCACTTCATCGCTGGCCGCCTGCTGCTCCAGACGCGCCGGCTGGAGCTCAAATACCGCCAGCCGACTGCCGGGAGAGGCCAGGCGTAGCCTGCCCAGCATCGGCAGGAGGATCGCCGAGGCCATATAGTCCGTCGCCGCCACCCGCCAGGTCTCCGCCGCCGTCGCCGGATCAAAAGGGCTGACCGGCGCCACCGCTTGCTCCAGCGCGGCTAACGCGGCGCGCAGCGGCTGGCGAAGCTCATCGGCGCGGGCGGTGGGCTGCATGCCGCGCGGGCCCGGCATCAGCAGCGGGTCGGCAAACATCTCCCGTAACCTGGCGAGCTGAATACTCACCGACGGCTGCGACAGATTCAGCCGCTGCGCCGCCCGGGTGACGTTGTTTTCACTGAGCAGCACGTCGAGCGTGCGCAGCAGATTGAGATCCAGACGATGTAAATTAATCACAGCTATACCTGGGATTGAAGTAATTAATTTCTACTATAGCGCCAGCTTTCCTACTCTGCAGATCTTCCCACTTCAGAGGTGATGTTATGAAAGTACTGCTGATTTACGCCCATCCGGAACCGCGCTCCCTCAATGGCGGACTCAAAGATTTCGCCATCCGTCATCTGCAGCAGGCCGGTCATGAAGTCCAGGTGTCCGATCTCTACGCCATGCGCTGGAAGGCCGGGTATGACGCCGACGACAGCGGCGCGCCGCCGGTCGGCGAGTTCTGGCGTCCTACCCTTGATTCAAAACAGGCCTTTTCGCAAGGAACTCAAAGCACGGATATCGCAGCCGAGCAGGAAAAGCTGCTGTGGGCCGATACGGTGATTTTTCAGTTCCCGCTGTGGTGGTTCTCGATGCCGGCGATCATGAAAGGCTGGATCGACCGGGTATACGCCTGGGGCTTTGCCTATGGCGTCGGCGAGCACAGCGACCGCCACTGGGGCGATCGCTATGGGGAAGGCACCTTCGTCGGCAAGCGGGCAATGCTGATCGTCACCGCCGGCGGCTGGGTGGAACACTATTCATCGCGCGGGATCAATGGCCCCATCGACGACATCCTGTTCCCCATTCAGCACGGTATGCTGTTCTATCCCGGCTTCGAGGTGCTTCCGCCGCTGGTGTTCTACCGCACGGACAAAACCGATGCCGCGCAGTTCGCCAACCAGTGCGCCACCCTGGCCGGGCGGCTGGACACCCTGTGGCAAACTGAGCCCATTCCATTTCGCCGGCAAAATCATGGCGACTATCTGATCCCATCGCTGACGCTTCGCCCGGAGCTGGCGCCGGGGCAAAGCGGCCTGGCGGTGCATTTGCGTAGCGAGTAGCAGACAAACGCTGCCCGTCTTCGCCACCGAGGATGGGTAGTTTATTCGACTCTCTCCAGCCCCAGCATGCCTCGCGCCTGGATAAAGCACAGCAGCAATCCCCCCCACAGCGCCATCGTCAGATAGGGGCTGATACCGAGGATATTGAACCCACTCTCAATGATCTGCAGCAGGAACAGCGCTAGCACCATCCCGACGATGCGCCCGCTGCCGCCATCCGGATTCACGCCGCCAAGCACCGCCGCGAGGATCGACACCAACAGATACGATTCTCCATAAGACGCTTTGGCTGAGTTCAGCTTCGACATCATCAGAAACGCGGCCACAGCGCAGAGCAGGGCCGAGATGACATATACCCACATCAACACCCGTCGGGTATTGATCCCGGAATAATGGGTCGCCCGCTCGTTGGATCCGATCAACATGATCGCCCGACCCAGCGGGCTTTTCTCCAGCAGCACCCACAGCCCGATCGCCACCACCGCAAAAAGCCACATTGGTAGCGGAATACCAAACCACTGGGCATGATTCAGCCACAGTACCCACTGAGGATAGTTAGCGATGGCGCTGCCGCCGGTGATCAAAATATTTATCCCTTTGAGCAGGGTCATCATACCGAGGGTCGCCAGGATCGGCGAAACACGGATCCCGGCGATCAGTATCCCGTTGCACAGGCCAATGATCATCGCCGCCCCTCCGCCGGCCAGCAGCGTCGCCAGCGCAGTGGCGGCACCCGGTGGATAGCTTGTCGCTACCCAGGCCATCACCAGCGAGCAGGCATTGGCGGTCGCGATAATTGACAGATTAATGCCGCCGCAAAGCATGGTCATTGCCATCGCCAGCGCCAGGATCCCCAACACCGGCATTTGCGAGGCAATCGACTGGAAATTAGTGACAGACCAGAAGATGTTTGGCATGGCAATGCTAAAGGCGATAACCGTCAGCAGCAGCAGGCCGATCAGGTAAAACTCAACGTTATTGCGCCATGATTTTTTCATAACAAGCTCCGGTTCTGATGCTGGCTCCAGGCCGTTACGCTGATACTGACGACGATGATCGCCCCGGTAATCAGGGTCTGCCAGTAGGAGGAGACCCCCAGCAGGTTCAGGCCGTTCTGCATCACCGCCAGTAAAATCACCCCCAGCAGCGTACCGGTGAGGGTTCCGCGCCCGCCAATCAGGCTGGTACCGCCCAGCACCACCGCGGCCAGCACCGTCAGCTCATAGCCCAGCAATGAATCCGGCGCGACAGTCATCACTGTCCATGCCTGCACGACACCTGCGGCCCCCGACATCAACCCCATATAGCCATAAACGAACAACTGCAGGCGGAGCACACTGAAGCCGACGCGGCTGGCGGATTCCCGGTTGCCGCCCATGGCATAGATCTTGCGGCCAACGGTGGTGAAATTCATGATAAACGCGGTCAACAACACCACCGCTATCATCGTCAGCAGCGGCAGCCCCAGGCCGTAATCGTAACCATCGGCATCGGTGTATTTGAACAGCATGACCCCCTTTTCAAACCACGGGGGGAAGTCATAGAGCCAGACACCTTTGCTTAACCACAGCAGTAAACCGTAGAAAATATTGAGCGTGGAAATGGTGATAATGATCGAGGGGACCCGCAGACGATTGACCAACAGCGCGTTAACCAGCCCCAGTAGCACGCCGATACCGCCGGCAAGCACAAAGGCCACCGCGAAGTTGCCGCCCACTTTTTGCAGCATCACCACCATGCCGTACTGGGCGATAATGGTCATGGCCGGGAAGGAGATATCAATCCCGCCGGCGATCAGCACCACGAACAGGCCACAGGCGAGGATAGTCAGCATCGCGTAGTTATTAGCGAGGTCGTAAATATTACCGAAAGTGAAAAATTCCTCACTGCGCCAGCCCAGCATCAGGCACAGCGCGATAATAAACATACCTAACCAGAATTCATGTTGTTTCAACAGATTAGCCATTAACCACCTCCGCTATCTGCTGTTGGTTACTGCTGTCCGGCAGGAAGCTATGCGTCAATTCGCCCTGCTTCATCACCAGGATGCGATGACTCTGGTACCACGCCTCTTCGATCTCGTCACAAATCATCAGCACGGCGATGCCATGGGCAGCCAAATCGCTGATGATATGATAGATCCCGGCTTTGTTTGCGATATCCACCCCCACCGTCGGGCTATCAAGGATCAGCAGCTTAGGGGCGATCGCCAGCCATTTGGCGATAGAGACGCGTTGGGCATTGCCGCCGGAGAGGGTATTCACCGGCAAATGCGTATCCGGCGCTTTAATGGTCAACGCGTTGACCATTCTCGCGACCAGTTGCTGAGCTTTACTGTCACTCAATAGTCCGCAAGTGCCTTTCACTTTATGAAACACCGTGCTGATGATGTTATTTTCAATCGACTGACTCATCACCAGGCCGCGTGACATACGGTCCTCAGAGACATAGCCGATACCGTGGCGGATAGCGTCCTGATTGCTACGCAACCGCACCGGTTGGCCATTTATCAGGATCTCGCCGCTGTCGGGGCGGGTCATGCCGAAAAGGCTCAGGCACAACTCTGTTCGCCCCGCACCCAGCAGGCCGACTATCGACACCACTTCTCCGGCTTCGACCTTCAGAGAGACGTTGTGATATTCCCCCTTGCGGCTGAGATTGCGCACTTCCAGTACCGGCGTGCTGCCCTTCCCTTGCCACAGGTCGCGCACCTGATAATCAAACTCCTGGCCCGTCATCAGAAAACCGAGTCGCCGAGTAGTCACCTCTGCCGCCGGTAAGGTGCCGACCAGATTGCCATCCTTCAGCACGCTGATGCGATCCGATACGGCCATGACCTCTTCCAGACGGTGGCTAACGAAGACGATGCAGATCCCCCTCTCACGTAGCTGGCGCACGACATTCAGTAGCCCCTCCACTTCCTGATGGGTCAATGAGGCCGTGGGTTCATCCATAATGATAAGCCGGGCGTCCTGCGCCAGCGCGCGGCAGATCGCCACCAGCTGGCAGCGGGCGATGGAGAGCGACTCAACGGTGGCATCAAGCGGCAGCGAGACGTTAATACTCCGCATCGCCTGCTCCGCACTGCGCCGCAGTTCGCTGCGCTTTACCAGCACGCCGCGGTGATAGTGGTTGATGGCAATGTTCTCCCACACGCTGAGATTGGGAAACAGCGACAGATCCTGATAAATCACCTGGATCCCATGGGCGACAGAGGCCGCAGGCGTCAGTCTGGGCCACGTCTTGCCGCCCAGCTCCATCGCCGCGCCCTCATCCGGGCGATAGACGCCGGAGATAATTTTGATCAACGTCGACTTCCCGCAACCGTTCTGCCCGGCCAGGCAGTGTACTTCCCCGGGCATAAAATCGATGCTGATATCATTGAGCGCGCGGTTGGCGTGGAAGGTTTTGCTGACGTGACGAAGGGAAAGGAAAGGTTCCATAACATCCCCTGGCAGGTTAAGCCGGGGCGCCAGGCGCCCCGGAAGATGGATTAGTAGAGCGAATCAATATTGTCTTTATTTACCAGCAGCACTTTATGGAAGCGGATAATATGCTTGTCGCTATCGACATCCGCTTTACCGAGCTCTTTCAGTTCAAATCCTGGCTCAATGGATTTGCCGTTCAGCAGGGTGCTGGCGACGGCCGCGAGGGCATAGCCGGCTGTCGCCGGATCGTAGGTAATGCCTTCTGTAATATCACCACTCTTAATGAGGGAGGCCGCCTGCGATGGGATCATCATCCCGTAGACCGCAACTTTGTTTTTCGCACGCTTCTCTTTCACCGCGCGCCCCGCGCCAATCGGACCATTCGAACCAAAAGAGACCACCGCTTTCAAATCCGGGTAAGTTTTCATTAGATCGAGCGTGGTACGGCGGGAATCATCAACACTTTCCGCTACCGGCATGCGGCGGGTGACTTCATGCATGTCCGGATAATGCTCTTTTTGGTATTTCACCAGCAGATCGGCCCACAGGTTGTGCTGCGGTACCGTAAGACTACCTACATAGATAACGTAGCCGCCTTTGCCACCCATCCGCTTGGCCATATGCTCCACATATTCAGCGGCGAACTTCTCGTTATCGATGATCTCCACATCCCAGTTGGCGCTCGGCTGCCCGGGCGATTCGTTGGTCAGCACGACGATGCCGGCGTCACGGGCTTTTTTGAATACCGGCTCCAGCACGTTGGCATCGTTAGGCACGATAGTGATGGCATCCACTTTACGTGCAATCAGGTCCTCAATAATTTTCACCTGCTGCGGCGCGTCGGTGCTGGACGGCCCAACCTGAGAGGCGTTGAGGTTAAACTCTTTCCCAGCCTGGACTACCCCTTCACCCATCCGGTTAAACCATGGCATGCCATCTACTTTTGAAATATTGACTACCGTTTTTTCCGCCGCATATACCGGCGCGGAAATAAGCGCAGCCCCCAACAGCAAGGATGAAAAAATATTAACGACCAGACGTTTATGCATAATAATTAGCCTCAATACGTTGTAGTCAGACAGGGGTATGACGCAAAATGGAAAAAAGATATAAATAGTAATAATGTTAATAATTTAGAAGAGAATAAACACAAGCTGTAACAGCAGACAGGTAATATCCAGCTATAAATATGGATAATAATACTATAATCCTGTGACGTGAGCTTTTTCACAAAAAGCCTGCAACATACTTTATTGTTCCATAATAATTATCAGGTCTATGAGAAAACCTATTTTCCCGTCTGGTCATTTACCGCAAAACAACAAAAAAATAATACCAGAAAAATCATATGGTTTTTGATTGCGCTCTTGGCCTATTCCGTGGCAGGATAAAAAGATGAACAGAAACGCGATCGTAACCTATCCCCGCCGTTGGTGGCTGCCTGCATAACAGGCGGCACGATACACGTTTCCATTTTCAAAGCCGCCGGAAGGCGGCTTTGGTGTTTTCAGGACGTCTTTCGGCTGAACAGTCTGATAAGGAGTCCCTGATGAACCATCCGCAAACCATCCTCACTGGCGACCGCCCCACCGGCCAGCTACATCTTGGCCATTACGTCGGCTCGCTGCGCCAGCGCGTCGCGCTGCAGCACGACCACCAGCAGTTTATCCTGATCGCCGACCTGCAAGGGCTCACTGACAACGGCAGCAACCCGCAAAAAATCAGCCATCATATTCTCGAAGTGATGGCCGATTATCTGGCCGTCGGCATTGACCCCAGGCTCACCACGATCTGCCTGCAGTCCGCCCTGCCCGCGCTGGCGGAGCTCAGCGCGCTGTATATGAATATCGTCACCGTCGCCCGTGTGGAACGTAATCCGACGGTCAAAAATGAGATTGCCCAGAAGGGATTCGCCCGTTCGCTGCCGGTGGGCTTTCTCGCCTATCCGATTAGCCAGGCGGCAGATATCACCGCCTTCAAAGCCGAACTGGTGCCAGTGGGCGACGATCAGCTACCGATGATTGAGCAGACCAACGAGATCGTCCACAAGATGAATAGCCTCACCGGCGAACCGGTGCTGCGCCACTGCAAGGCGCTACTCAGCGAAGTGAGCCGCCTGCCGGGCGTCGACGGCAACGCCAAAATGTCGAAATCGCTGGGCAATACGCTGACGTTATCGGCCAGTGAAGAGGAGATCCACCGCGCGGTCAGCGCGATGTATACCGACCCGACGCACCTGAGAGTCAGCGATCCGGGGCATGTCGACGGCAACGTGGTGTTCACCTATCTCGACGCTTTCCATAGCGATAAGGCACTGGTGGCTGAGATGAAAGCCCACTATCAGCGCGGCGGGCTGGGGGATCGCCAGTGTAAAAATGAACTGGAAACCTGCCTGCAGGCGCTCCTGGCGCCGATCCGCGAACGGCGGGCCACCTTTATTCAGGATAAAGGGATGTTGCTGGAATTGTTGCGTCAGGGCAGCGAGCGCGCCCACCAGTTGACGCAGCAGACGCTGCATGAGGTGAAACGAGGTCTGGGGCTGCCGGTCCTGTTCTGAGGTGATGAAAGGTTTCCGGTAGTGGATATTTTGTTAACGCGTCGACAAGACCCTGCCTTTAGTGTGGACAACACCGCCGCGAATGTTACTATCACGTTAACGGTAGCTCTCACTATGCGTGTTTCATTAAGGCCAGGATCGCTGATGATGACCACATAAGTAGTACAGCGTTCGGCTGCGCATCGACGCGGTAGAGCGCTGCGTCAGCGGCCCTTCCCCACTCATTCGTCCTTCGCAAGGAGGACGCTCCGCCCGCCGGAGAAGACACGCGTATCACTTCGCACAGGGAATCAAGCGAGTCGCGTATGGACAAAATAAAGAAACGTTGGACAGGGTATTTTGTCGGCTTACTGGTGGTACTCGCCGCCGCAGCATGGTGGCTGCTGCGCCCGCCGGGCCTCCCGGAGGGTTTTGCCAGTAGCAACGGACGAATCGAAGCCACCGAGGTGGATATTGCCAGCAAAATCGCCGGGCGTATCGACACCATTCTGGTCAAAGAGGGTCAGTTCGTGCACCAGGGAGAGGTGCTGGCGAGAATGGATACCCGTGTACTGAACGAGCAGCGTCTTGAAGCCGCCGCGCAAATCAAGGAAGCGGAAAGCGCGGTCCTGGCCGCCAGAGCCTTGCTCGATCAGCGGCAAAGTGAAATGCGCGCCAGCGAAGCGGTAGTGAAGCAGCGTCAGGCGGAGCTGGATTCCACGGCGAAACGCCATGTTCGCTCAAACACCCTCTCTCAGCGTGGCGCCGTCTCCGCCCAGCAGTTGGATGACGATCGCGCGGCAGCAGAGAGCGCTCGCGCGGCGCTGGAGTCGGCGAAAGCCCAGGTCTCTGCCGCCCGCGCCGCCATCGAGGCCGCCCGCACCAGCATTATTCAGGCGCAAACCCGCGTCGAAGCCGCCCAGGCGACCGAGCGGCGGATCCTCGCCGATATTGACGATAGCGAGCTGAAAGCCCCCCGCGACGGCCGTATTCAGTATCGCGTCGCCGAGCCGGGTGAAGTGCTGGCCGCCGGTGGTCGGGTGCTGAATATGGTCGATCTCGCCGACGTCTATATGACTTTCTTTCTGCCCACCGAACAGGCGGGTCTGCTGGCGCTCGGCAGCGAAGCGCGCTTGATCCTCGATGCCGCTCCGGATCTGGTGATCCCGGCCAATATCAGCTTTGTCGCCAGCGTCGCCCAGTTCACGCCGAAAACGGTGGAGACCCGCGACGAGCGTCTCAAACTGATGTTCCGCGTCAAAGCGCGTATCCCGCCGGAGCTGCTGGCGCAGCACCTGGAGTATGTCAAAACCGGTCTGCCCGGCATGGCTTACGTGCGGCTGGATAACCAGCAGTCCTGGCCTGAAGCCCTGACGGTGAGGTTGCCGCAATGATACTGACGCCACAGGATACCTCGCCCCCCGTCGCCCGGCTGGACAACGTTGGCCAGCGCTTCGGCACCACCGTGGCGCTGCGGGATATCAGTCTGGCGATCCCGGCGCGGCGCATGGTCGGCCTGATTGGCCCGGACGGCGTCGGCAAATCGAGCCTGCTCTCTCTCATCGCCGGGGCGCGGGCCATTGAGCAGGGTAACGTGATGGTGCTCGGCGGGGATATGCGCGACGTTCATCACCGCCGCGAGGTGTGCCCGAAGATTGCCTGGATGCCGCAGGGGCTGGGGAAAAACCTCTATCACACCCTTTCGGTGTATGAAAACGTCGACTTCTTCGCCCGCCTGTTTGGCCACGATAAAGCCGAACGCGAATCTCGTATCAACGAGCTGCTGCAGAGCACCGGGCTGGCGCCGTTTCGCGATCGCCCGGCGGGTAAGCTCTCCGGCGGGATGAAGCAAAAGCTGGGGCTCTGTTGCGCCCTTATCCACGACCCGCAGCTGCTGATCCTCGATGAACCCACCACCGGCGTCGACCCGCTTTCCCGGGCGCAGTTCTGGGAGCTTATCGACAGCATTCGTCAGCGCCAGCCGGAGATGAGCGTACTGGTGGCTACCGCCTACATGGAAGAGGCTGAGCGCTTTGACTGGCTGGTGGCGATGAACGCCGGCGAGGTGCTGGCGACCGGTACCGCTGCGGAGCTGAAAGCGCAGACCGGCAGTCAGACGCTGGAGCAGGCGTTTATCGCCCTGCTGCCGGAAGCGCAGCGCCAGGCGCATAAGGCAGTGGTAATCCCGCCGCGCGACGACCGCGAGGAAGAGATCGCCATCGAAGCCCGTGGGCTGACCATGCGCTTTGGCGACTTCGTCGCCGTCGACCACGTTAACTTCCGCATCGCCCGCGGTGAAATCTTCGGCTTCCTCGGCTCCAACGGCTGCGGCAAATCCACCACCATGAAGATGCTCACCGGCCTGCTGCCCGCCAGCGAAGGCGAAGCCTGGCTGTTCGGCCAGCCGGTCGACCCGAAAGATATCGCTACCCGCCAGCGGGTGGGCTATATGTCGCAGGCTTTCTCGCTCTATAGCGAACTGACCGTCCGGCAAAACCTCGAATTGCACGCCCGCCTGTTTCATATTCCGGACGGCGAGATCCCCGGGCGGGTGGCGGAAATGAGCGAGCGCTTCATGCTCAGCGAAGTGGAAGACGCCCTGCCCACCGCCCTGCCGCTGGGCATCCGTCAGCGTCTGTCGCTGGCGGTGGCGGTCATCCATCGCCCGGAAATGCTGATCCTCGACGAACCCACCTCCGGGGTCGATCCGGTGGCACGGGATATGTTCTGGCAGCTGATGGTCGACCTCGCGCGTCAGGATCGGGTGACCATTTTTATCTCCACCCACTTTATGAATGAGGCAGAACGCTGCGACCGCATCTCGCTGATGCACGCCGGCAAGGTGCTGGCCAGCGATACGCCGCAGGCGCTGGTCGAGCAGCGCGGTGCCGCCAGCCTCGAAGAGGCGTTTATCGCCTGGCTCCAGGAGGCGCAGCCAACCGCCGCAGCTCCTGAGGAACCTGCGCCAGCTGCAGCATCCCATCCAGAACGCGCGGCCCCGCGCCAGGCCTTCAGTCTGCAACGGCTGTTCAGCTACAGCCGCCGCGAAGCGCTGGAACTGCGCCGCGATCCGGTGCGCTCGACGCTGGCGCTGCTGGGAACGGTGATCCTGATGTTTATCATGGGCTATGGGATCAGCATGGACGTCGAGGATCTGCGCTTTGCGGTACTCGACCGCGATCAAACCCTCAGCAGTCAGGGCTGGTCGCAGAATATCGCTGGCTCACGCTACTTTATCGAACAGGCGCCGCTGCGCAGTTACGATGAGCTCGACCGGCGGATGCGCGACGGCGAGCTGGCGGTGGCGATAGAGATCCCGCCGAACTTTGGCCGCGATATCGCCCGCGGCACGCCGGTGCAAATCGGCGTCTGGGTGGATGGCGCAATGCCAAACCGCGCGGAAACGGTGCGCGGCTACGTGCAGGCCATGCATCTGGCCTGGCTGCAGGAGATGGCCGCCCGGCAGAGCAGTCCGCAGCGCGCTACCTCTCTCATCTCCATTGAGACCCGCTATCGCTATAATCCGGACGTGAAGAGCCTGCCGGCCATCGTCCCGGCGGTGATCCCGCTGCTGCTGATGATGATCCCGGCGATGCTCAGCGCCCTGAGCGTGGTACGCGAGAAGGAGCTCGGGTCGATCATCAACCTGTACGTGACGCCGACCACCCGCAGCGAATTCCTGCTCGGCAAGCAGATGCCTTACATCGTACTGGGAATGTTTAACTTCTTTTTGCTGTGCGCGCTGTCGGTCTTCGTCTTTGGCGTATCACATAAGGGCAGCCTGACGCTGGGCCTGGCGGCGCTGCTCTATGTCACCATCGCCACCGGACTGGGACTGCTGATCTCAACCTTTATGAAGAGCCAAATCGCCGCCATCTTCGGCACCGCCATCATTACGCTCATCCCGGCGACCCAGTTCTCCGGGATGATCGATCCGGTGGCGTCGCTGGATGGCCCCGGGCGCTGGATTGGACAAATCTACCCGACCAGCCACTTCCTGACTATCGCCCGCGGCACCTTCTCCAAGGCGCTGAATCTCAGCGATTTGTGGGGCTCCTTTATTCCCCTACTGATTGCGGTGCCGCTGGTGCTCGGGCTGAGCGTGTTGCTGCTGAAGAAACAGGAGGGGTGATGCGCGGATTACGTAATATTTATAACCTCGGCGTTAAAGAGCTGCGCAGCCTGCTGGGTGATAAAGCGATGCTGGCGCTGATCGTGTTTGCTTTTACCGTGTCGGTGTACTCCTCAGCTACGGTGATGCCCGGCTCGCTGCACCTGGCGCCGATTGCGGTTGCCGATATGGATAAGTCGCAGCTCTCTTCACGCATCATTAACGCTTTCTACCGCCCCTGGTTTCTCGAACCGGAGCTGATCACCGCCGATGAGATGGACGCCGGCCTGGATGCCGGGCGCTACACTTTCGCCATCAATATTCCGCCAAATTTCCAGCGCGATGTGCTGGCCGGCCGCCAGCCGGAAGTGCAGGTCAACGTCGACGCCACGCGCATGAGCCAGGCCTTTACCGGCAACGGCTATATCCAGAATATTATTAACGGCGAAGTAAACGGCTTCATTGCCCGCTACCGGGAGAACAGCGTGCTGCCGGTAGAGCTGGCGGTAAGAATGCGCTTTAACCCTAACCTGGAACAGGAGCGCTTTGGCGCGGTGATGGCGATCATCAACAACATCACCATGCTGGCTATTGTCCTCACCGGTTCGGCGCTGATCCGCGAGCGCGAGCACGGTACCATCGAGCATCTGCTGGTGATGCCGGTTACGCCGTTTGAGATCATGATGGCCAAGATCTGGTCGATGGGGCTTGTGGTATTGGTGGTCTCCGGGCTGTCGCTGCTGCTGATGGTTCAGGGGATTTTGCAGGTGCCCATTGAGGGGTCGATTCCACTGTTTATGCTGGGGGTGGCGCTCAGCCTGTTCGCCACCACCTCGATCGGCATTTTTATGGGCACCCTCGCCCGCTCGATGCCGCAGCTGGGGCTGCTGATGATCCTGGTGCTGCTGCCGCTACAGATGCTCTCTGGCGGCTCCACGCCGCGGGAAAGTATGCCGCAGCTGGTTCAGGATATCATGTTGACCATGCCGACCACCCACTTCGTCAGTCTGGCGCAGGCGATTCTGTACCGCGGCGCCAGCTTCAGTATCGTCTGGCCGCAGTTCTTAACCTTGCTGGCTATCGGAGCAGTGTTCTTTACTATCGCCCTGCTGCGTTTTCGCAAAACGATTGGTCAGATGGCGTAAGGGCTTAAGAAGGGCCGTCGACTCCCGGCGGCCCGAATGGTTTATTTGTGGCGATTCATAAAGTGGCGAAGACCCCAGGTGAAGGCCATCGCCATGCTGAAGAGAATGAACAGCAGCACCACCCAGCTGATGGAGATGCGCAGCAGCGTGCCGGGGGTCATAAACGGCTGCAGATAGACAGTGAAGGACTGGGCGGGTGATTTCCCCAGCAGTTCATACAGGTTATCCGTCAGCCACACGCCGACCCGGCAGAACAGCCAGATTATCGCTGGCCAGCAGAGCAGCACCAGAAAGGTAAAGCGCTCCTGAAGGTAGGTGAAGAGCCGGCGCAACGGCGACCAGTTAAGCAGGATTTTCATTTCTATTCTCATATTGCCAGCCGATAACCAGAGCAGATAACGCAAGGTACGTCGGGCAGCATCCATACAGGCAATCATCCCTCTTTGTATATCAAATTTGCTGTCATATAAACCAGATCAAGTTAACAAAGTGTTAATGATATAGCGGATCAAGCCCAAAAACCGGCAAGATGCATACCCATTGTTGCAATAAATGGGGAGTGAAGTCCTCAGCGGCGGAAATAATTTCGTAATTTCGCTAACGTGTTAATATTCCGAAAGAATAAGCAGCGCTATTATTTCGCAGAGCACATGATAATAGCGCTGAAATAGAGAGAGATATTTAATCGTAGCCACTGATAATTATTTTTCGACTCGTATCATTGGATAAATTCACGGTACGAGCGACCACACCACGCGCGTAATTCTCAGTATTTTGCGAGTCAAAAAGATAGGTATTTTTCCCGCAGCGTTGCAGAGGTTGTTTATTCACCATACCCGTGTTGCAGGTTTCTGACACCACCCGCCCGGAGAGCGTCAGGTTGGCGGATTAGCGAAGCAGTAGCAGGACTTCAGGCGATATTTTTCCCTGAGTCGGTGCTACCTATCTTGTCCGCGCCACAGGAGGGGCGTAGCTCCATGTCGGATCCGTAGCCCCGGTAAGCGCAGCGCCACCGGGGGAGATATAACCCACACAGCAAAAAACCCCGCACCTTTCGGGACGGGGTTCTTTTTAAACGCAAA
>OLFT01000710.1_pt1 | contig 40907 bp, 34 predicted proteins | sample 1604921 | NCBI WGS metagenome assembly OLFT01 (sample SAMEA3888897, study PRJEB22519) | human gut metagenome | biome: human gut; feature: human-associated habitat; material: faeces | place: Denmark | collected 2013 | reverse complement strand
ACTCATCAGCGTTTCTCCGTCGATGGTCAGCAATCGGTTTTCTTTTTTCAATTTCATTTCCTCCAGATAAAAGGATAAGGGCAGAGACCTCGCTGCAGTCGAGGCTCTAACCCTTTCACTTGATTATTCTGTATTTTTTGATAGAATGAGAATATCACCGGACAGCCGTAAAACAGATATGGGACAGGAGGGCGATGCTATGCCGCTGGGAATACAGCAGAACAACGATTTTACGCAGTTCACAATGGATGTCTGGAATGACAAGATCTTTTATCAGGAGAAGGAGTTCCCGGCGGGATTCATGGCGATGTCCATTCTGAACATTCCCGAAGAAAAACTGCCGGAGCTGATACAGGCCGGCGGCGCACCGACCTTCCTGTTCCCGGTGGTGGTACAGGGCAGCGATGAGGAGGCTGCGGCGGTATTCCCGCAGCTGCGGGAACGGATATTGTATCTGACCGAACTGCTTTGGAAGTATCCACCCTTTTGCTATAATGACTACGAGAAGGAAATGCGCCGGATCAATATCCTGTTTGACGAAAGAAATCTCCTGCAAATACGGACGCCCGATTCGGAGCTCCAGACAGAGTTTCTGAGATTCTGCGTCGGGATCATACGCATCCCTATCGCCATGTATCACTTCTATGCAGCGGGGCGGTTCTTTGAGCTGGATTATCTGCGGCGTCTGAAAAAACGGAACGAAACACATTTCGCCGTGGCTGCGCATGACTGCTTCAACAGCGAGCAGTTTTGGGATGAGATGCGGAGTTTACAGAGCTTGAATATGGAGCCGTTCACGGTTTACCCGGAGCTGTCCTCCTCCTATGTGTTTGCCCGCAGTCCTAAAAACGAAAAAGAAATGGTGTTTGTGGAACGGGTATCTTTCCTGCGGCTCACAGATTTTTACACCTACGACCTTTTGAACGGGTTGCACCACGGCCACGCGCCCAGCCAGTGCCAAGGCTGCGGGAAATATTTTCTGACCACCAACGGCCACATCCCAAAATACTGCGACGGCATCGCCCCGCAGGACAATCGTTATACCTGCCGGCAGTACGGTGCGATGATACACCAGAAGGAGCAGAACAAACAGCACCCGGTCTACCGCCTGTTCAATACCCGCACTGACACCATCCGCAAGCATCACCAGAGAGGGAAGATCTCCGATGACCTGCGGCGGGAGGCACTGTATCTGGCGGGGAGCTACCGGGACAAGGCGCTGATGGACAACGACTATGCCGCTGACGGATATGCGCGGGACATGGAATTGGAACACATTTACGCGGAGGCAGAAAAGCGGCTGAAATGAGAAAGGGGGGCGTTCCTGTGACGAAAAATATGTACACCGTTGCCGGGGACGGCCCCTGCAACGAAGAGCTGGCTCTGCGGATACAAGCCGGAGACAAAAACGCTGCGGAGTTGCTTATCTCACAGAACGAAGGATACCTCACCAAGCTGGCGCAGGCGTACATACCGTGGTGTGAGCTGGAGGACTTGAAGCAGGAGGCGGCGCTGGCACTGCTGGACGCGGCGGGACGCTTTGATCCCGCCTACGGAACAAAGCTGCTGACCTATGCGACGCCCGCGATAGAAGCGGCGCTGTCCGACTATGCCGCGCGGTACGCATTTCCTCTGTCCATCCCCGCCAGCCGCAGCAGCCAACTGCGCAGGGTGGCATACCTCTGCGTCGAGGCACAGGATGCCTCAGAGACAGAATTGACCAAGGCGGTATGCGAAAAGTTGAAGGTATCCTCCAAGGCAGCCGAGGCGTTGATAAAAGAATACCGGACGCTGTTTTGCGTCCGGCAGTTAGGTGACGATGTGTTCTCTGTCAGCTGCGGCGGCGATCCCGCCGTGGCCTATGACCGCCTCATGCGCCGGACGCTGCTGATGCAGCGGATGGAGGAGGTGCTGACGCCCAGAGAGCTGAATCTGGTGCGAAGCTACCTTGGCATCGGTCAGCCGGACGAGGTTGGCATGACCTTTCAGGAGCTGGCGATCCGGCTCAACTACAACGGCCCCAGCGGAGCGGAGAAGGCGTACAAGGTCGCGCTGCGGAAACTGAAAAAGGACTTATACGGCGGGGCTTACGGCCGGTGGCTCTCCGCTCAGAAGGCCACCCGCACCGCCAAAGCGGAGGCGGAGCAGACCACAGGGTATGACGCAACGCCGCAGAGAACATGGTGGGAGGATAAGAATCTGACGGAGCGCTTTCTGTGCGAAGTCATTTCTCTGATCCATGTTTATGAGATTTTTAGTGACATATCGAAAAACGAACCGGGATAAGCAAGGGCCGGACAAAAGGGACCTCCTAAACAGGCAAAGGCGTGTGCCGACCGGCACACGCCTTTGTTTAATTATTTCGCATTTCTATGGCATATCCCTGTTTATGTACGGGGCGTTCCAAAGAATTCCTTCGTCGCCTTCCGAACCTTCGGCCACAAGAAGATCATGGCGACCAGGTTTGGAATGGTCAGGAGGCCAAGGGCAATGTCCTGGATCGTCCAGACCATATCGCTTTTCAGGGTAGCGCCGAAGATGCAGAAGCACGGGAAGATATACTTGAACTTTTCAGCGACCGTGCGCCCAAACATATAGTTCAATCCCACAAAGCCGAAATACCACTGACTCATCAGGGAGGTCGTAGAGAACAGCAGGAGACTGGCCGCAAGCACATACCGCATCGGAGGCCATACACTCTCAAAAGCATACAGCGGCAGTACGTTTCCGGAGATCCCGGGAGCGATCACTCCGGTGACGCCCAGTACCAGACCGGTGATCGTGCAAATGACAAATGTATCCAGGAATACCTCTGTTACACCGGCAATTCCCTGCTCGGCAGGGTGCTCCACATCTGCGGCGGAGTGCAGCACGGGTGCGGAACCTTCGCCAGCCTCGTTGGAGTAGAGGCCGCGGGCGATTCCCTTCTGCATAGCGATGATCATGCTTCCCAGCACACCTCCGCTAACCGCTCTCAGGCCAAACGCTCCCGCAAAAATATCCGCAAAGACACCGGGAAGCTGCTTGATGTTGATCAGAATGATCAGCAATCCGCTGGCAATGTAGAGCGTTGCCATAAAGGGGACCACCTTGCGCGCCACATGCGCGAATCGCTTCAGGCCGCCGGCAGAAACAACAAAAATCAGCACCGTCAGGATGATACCCGTGTAAATGGGGGGAATCTGGAAGGTATCCTCCACCACACCGCCAATGGTGTTGGACTGAATAAAGTTACCGCCGATGATCTGAACCACCATAAAAATGGAACACAAGAAGGCAAGCCACGGGGCGTGGAGACCATCCCGGATATAGTACATGGGACCGCCCATCCAGATTCCGCGGTCATCCTTCTGCCGATACAGCATACCCAAAATGATCTCGCCATATTTGGTAGCCATACCGACGAATGCCGCGACCCACATCCAGAAGATCGCGCCCAGTCCGCCCGCCAGAACAGCAGTCGCGACACCAACGATATTTCCGCTTCCAACGCACGAGGCGATCGCCATATTCAATGCCTGGAAGGATGACACGCTTCCTTCCGAATTCGTGTCCTTATCACCGTAGCGAATTGGATGGATCAAGGTCCTTTTGATGATATACTTAAAATGTCTGACCTGGACGCCACCAGAAATAACCGTATAAAGAATGCCAACCGAGAGCAGAACAAACAGCAGCCAATTCCCCCACAACCAATTGTCGATCGTGGTCAGTATTTCCTGAATTCGCTCCATATTGATGATCCTTTCAGTCGATTATTTCCAATCCAGATAGATCGGATTTGTCCAGGCTGTCCGGCCGTACTTGTCCGTAACTTCGACACGAATATAAGCTTCGTGACCCTTGACCTCATATTCGCCATAAGTCAGGGAGTCCTCGCAGGCTTTCCCAAGGACCATTACGCCGTCATTGATGATATTTCCCGCGACAAAGTTGATATGATTGACGGGAGAGCAGGAGATCCACGCCTTGCCGTCCTTAATGCCCCAATCCTTGATCACCGGGCCGGCAGACGAATAGTAGTTGCCGTCCAGGAAGTTCTGGATGATCGCGTCATGCGTCAACTCGGGAGCCTGCACGCAGATCCAGCCGCCGCAGGAGTCCTCGAACAAGCCTTCGTTATGGTTATCGTCGCTGGCGAAACCGTTGATCTTCTTTCCCATCCGGAGCATACGGTCCCAATACGTGACATCGTAGCCGGTGTTAGACTCCAGGACCGTGTTGTAGTTGAAAATCTCCAGTGCCTGTACGCCTTCCGTATAAATAAACTCTTCTTCGGTCACGCGGCTCCAAATCGGATGATTGTATGTTACCACACAGCCGCGGTCACGCAGCATATCCGCGATCTCCTGAGAGATCTCCCGGCCGCGCCAGGTTCCGTAATGCTTCTGCGGGGGAACGTGCTCCATGTGGGTGAACAGCGGAGCCTTGGCGCTTTTCTGCATCTCGCTGGTACCGAGAATACCATGCAGATGATGGATCTCCAGCCGCTTGCTGCTGCCTTCTTCCTGATACAGGATCGCGCTGGCTTCGATGGCGGGGATCATAATGAAATTATCTGTATTATACTGCTTACGATAGTCGGTGTAAATATCATGCTCAGAGAGTGCCAGAAAATTGTATCCATGCTCCTTGTAAACCTTTACGGACTGCTCCGGCGTCATCTTACCGTCAGAAACCGTCGTATGGCTGTGGAGGTTTCCCTTGTACCAGTTTCCGTTGTTCTTGAAACCCTGATAATCTTTCATAGTTTTTTCCATCCTAATTACGCGTTTTTCTGGTGCTTCTTGATTCTGCGGATCAGGAACGTAGAAACACCGACACCGACAACTGCCCAGCCGATCATCACAGAGAACACAATTCTGAAGCCCGTCATGCCGGGGAAGCGATCCAGGAAATTGCCGTACATCACATAGGCAAAGGTGTTCGGCAGATAAATGATCAGGGACGCCATGCTCATAGCCGCGCCGGTGATCTCACGGGGGACCTTGACCTCATCCATAGGAGCAAAGAACACCGCGCGCATGGTAAATACGATAGCGCCAAAGGTCAGGGTGCAGACAGTGCCCAGCATCCACATACCCTTCTGGCCAAGAGCCTCGTGGGGGATCATCATGAAAACAGCCATTGCCACGATGCACACAACGAAGCCGACCCGGATGTGCTTGGCTGCGGACTTATGAACCTTATCGGACATAAAGCCGCCAACGGGGCCGCCGATCATCTTCAGACCATACTGGTTGATAATTCCGTACATGCCAACTGCGGTGGCAGGCAGCATATAGATTTTGTTGAGGAAGGGGATAAAGTAAGTCAGGCCGCAATAAATGCAATACACAACAAAGCCGTTGAGAGAAACCGCCCAGATATCAACACTCTTCAGTGCCTGCATCATACCGGAGAAAGCGGCCTCTGCCTTGTTGACTTCCTTGCCGTCCTCGCCGACGCGCTTTTCATCGTGCGGAACAAAGATCAGGCACAGCACACCGGCCACCATAGTGACCACGGACAGGAAAATGAATCCGCCGCGCAGAGCTGCGGCGCCTTCGCCCATAGCCCGGAATACGGCCAGAGCCGAAGAAGCCACGATCACGTCAACAACACCGCGTCCCATTTCCAGGAAGCCGAACATTCTGCCCTGCGTCTTTTCATCACCCAAAAGGCGAATGGCCTTCAGCAGAACGGGCCAGTAGGTCACCTCGCCCAGAATGGCAAGGACGCCAAAGGCCAACAGGAAGCCATAATAGCCGGGGAACGTTGCGATGTAAAATCCGACAACGCCGATTCCGATCAGCGAACCGCCGATCATATACTTCTTACTAATAATATCACAGATGTAAATACCTGCAATCAGGCCGATGGTCTGAACGATGCCATATACGCTCAGGGCCGCGCCGATCTGAGTGTTCGACAGTCCCATGAATTCCTGCATGGGAACATAGAACATATCCTTCATGCTGGAGAGCTTAAACGCAATACCACCAGAAAAAGTGAGGATGCAAAATACTAACCAACGATTAGGTGCTGCTTTTGCGATTTGCTTTTTTGTTTCATTACTCATTATTCATTCTCCTTTCACCCTGCCATGCTTTCCTCTCGAGGACATTTTAGCTCAGCGGTGTTCGCACGTTTAGTATAATTGCTTTTTGTTGCGTTTTCAAGTAAAACCAACTATCCGCAACAAAAACCATGATAATATCCAATTTTTCACCAGATAAATTGTTGATAATCATGGTATTTTCTGTGTTTGCTTTTCTAATCACAGAAAATACCATATTTTTTCTTGTGTTTTTTTGCATTTCCTCTTTTCAAATCTTTTTTTTGTGTTATAATCGTCTTAAAATATCCATGCAGATTTTCGACACCAGAGGGGGCGCATCGATGCTACAACAACAGCGGCACGATATCATACTGTCTATCCTTGCAGAAAACGGAACCGTCCACACCGCGGATCTCGTCAAACGCATGGACGTATCTTCCGAAACGATCCGGAAGGATCTGGACTATTTGGAAAAGGCCGGACAGCTTACGCGGGTACACGGCGGCGCTATGCCCGCAAGCGACAGGGATTCTGCGATCAACCCATTGAGCACCCGCAAGACGCAAAACGTTGAACAGAAGAAAGCGATCGTCCAATATGCGTTATCACTGATTGAGGAAAACCAGGTGATCGCGCTGGATTATGGCAGCACCAGTCAGTTGATGGCGGTAGCCCTGAAAGGACGCTTTCAAAAGCTGAGCATTATCACAAATTCCATTCAAAACGCTTTGCTCCTTTCCGATGTTCCGGGCTTCACCATCATCTTGGTCGGCGGCGTTCTGAACAAGGACGAATATACCATTGTAAATCCCATGTTTTCTCTTGAGGATAGTCTCCACATCGACACTTACTTCATGTCGGCCAGCGGAATTGACCCCGTTATCGGCTGTACGGACCTTGGCTTCAGCGAGGCAAGCGTACAAAATCAGATGCGCCATGCCGCAAGACGCACCGTGGTCTATGCGGACTCAAGTAAATTCGGCCGTGCGAGTCTGGTGAGGGTATGCCCCATAGAAGAAGTCGACTGCATTATCACAGACCGGGGACTCTCTGAAGAGCAGAAGAACGCATTTATGGAGCGTGGCGCAAATTTGATCATCGTGTGACCGGATTTATGCACATGAGGATCTTCCGCATACGTTTCAAACGGCATCACCGGTGCGGTGAGAAAAAGAAATATTAAAATAAGAGGCAGCTTGCCTGTATCTGAGGATTCTCGGATACAGGCAAGCTGCCTGAACCTTAAAATTGATACCACTTCTGCGGCTTTTTGAAAGGTTGCAGAAACAATTCAACCTGAGAGGAACTACACACCATGCAAATCATCTTATCTGTTTCTATTGCCGTCCTTGCCGGCCTCTTAATGACCCGTGTTGTGAAATCCTTGAAATTGCCCGATGTTACAGCCTATTTGATAGCCGGTATCTTCGTTGGACCGTATTTCTTAGGCTCCCTGGGCATAGACGGGCTTGGCTTCATCAGCATGGAAGCGGTCGATCTCATGACCTTGGTTTCCCAAGTTGCTCTTGGCTTTATCGCGTTTGCGATCGGTAATGAGTTTCGGCTGGAAGAAATCACGCACATCGGGCGTCAAGCGGTCGTTGTCGGAGTCTTTCAGGGGCTTGCTGCTATGCTGTGCGTCGATACGGCGCTGCTTCTTTTGCACATTCTCATCCCGGACAAGCTTTCCGTGGCACAAGCTATCACGCTTGGCGCCATTTCCACCGCAACCGCGCCGGCTGCCACATTGATGGTCGTGCGTCAATATAAGGCCAGCGGCCCGCTGACTGATCTGCTGCTGCCCGTTGTCGCGTTGGACGATGCGGTCGGCCTTGTGGCCTTCGCCATTTCCTTTGGGATCGCGCGCACGTTATCCAGCGGAGTGGTCGACTTCGTATCCATTCTGGTAGACCCGCTCATCGAAATCGTGGCCTCCCTGCTGCTGGGAGCGATCAGCAGCTGGCTGCTGACCCAGTTAGAAAAGCTTTTTCATTCCAATACAAACCGACTGAATCTGACCATTGCGTTTGTATTCCTCATGGTTGCCCTTTCCATGATCAAGTTCTCCATTGGGCCGGTTCACGTGGGCTTCTCCTCCCTGCTGGTCTGCATGATGCTGGGGACAGTTTTCTGCAATCTCTGCCCCTTATCCGCGGACTTGATGGAAAAGGCGGATCGCTGGACCTCGCCGTTATTCGCGCTCTTTTTTGTGGTCAGCGGCGCGGAGCTTGAATTGCACGTTTTTACCGAGGTGGCCATTGTTGGTATTGGCGTTGTCTATATCCTGTTTCGCTCTCTTGGCAAATATTACGGCTCCCTCATTAGCACACGCCTGACTCATTGTGCCCCTCCCGTATGCAAATACCTGGGGATCACCTTGCTCCCGCAAGCCGGTGTTGCGCTTGGTATGTGCATCACCGCGCGGCAACTCGGCCCCGAGGGTGACTTGATTCGCAATATCACCCTGTTTGCTGTCCTGATCTATGAATTGGTCGGCCCCGTCCTCACCAAGCAGGCACTTACAAAAGCAGGCGATATTAAGCCCATACCTGATGAGGTAAAGTATCGGCGCGAACGTAAGCTTGCGGAGTCCGGCTCCGGTTCCAATCAGTAAGGCGCGTCATGAAGGAAGAACAAAAGAAGATCGAATTGCTGCAGAAGATCGCGCACCGGCTGAACGAGGCCCATGTACAGTGGGCCTTGGGCGCGTCGATGCTGCTGTACTTCAAGGGGATCACATCTGAATTCCATGACATTGATTTAATGGTCGCTGACCATGACGCGGAATGTGTCCGCACGATTTTATCGGAAATGGGCAAGCTTTGTCCACCTGACCCCATGCCGCATCCCATGTACCGGACGAAAGCCTTTATGGAGTTCCTCATAGATTCTATCGAGGTCGATGTCATGGCTGGCTTTGCGATCGTGCACGAGGGAGCGGTTTATGATTGTTCTCTGCGTGAAGATCAGATCGTGGAGAAAATGCTGCTTGGAACAGAAGTCATCCCGCTGCAATCGCCGCGGTTATGGTGCAAATACTATCGCCTGATGGGACGGCCTCAAAAGGCAGACATGATCGAGGAGGCTTTGTCATGCGGCATCCCGTCTCAACAGCCCTCGCAAAAGGCATAGTGATGTAAAACAGCATTGTGAAGCATACCCCCAATACTGCGTATTCGGTATTGGGGGTATGCTTCACTGCTACCGGCTGCTGGACGGTGTGACTGTCATGCGGATGCGGCTGGAAATGGAAGCCTATTGAGTTATTGCCGCTCAAATAAACTGGGATCAAAGCATAAAAATAAGTCGAGGGAATTTCCCTCGACTTATTTTTATCGTGCCCTGTACCGTCCGGTTTGCCCCATAGGTCACATTGTGTACCTATGAACATTAACCGTTGCGGTTGCAGGACTTTGTTGTAAGAGTCGTTATCTCTTGGGTAAGTGAGATTAGCGCTTGCTGAACTTCAAGGACTTGGTGCTGACCCTGCCAAACATCTGGTCATTTCTTCGCTTTCAGCCTGGTTTTTGGCTTAATACTGCGGTTTTTCTACACATCAAATTCTAATTTTTATCCACGTGCATGACGCACGAAAAGCAGGTTTTGCTCCTTATGTGTGCCTTGCGTATCGCTGCCCAGGGCGACGCAGGACAACAGTAAGGAAAGAAACTTGGTCGCTGTTCTCGTCATCACCTCAAAATTAAATCCACACACGGAGGACAGCATAATGAAAAAATACATTTTCGATCAAACCAACGGCCTTTGGTATGAACTCCAGGGTGACTACTATATTCCCTACTTAGTGTTGGATAAAGCGGGGACATCTCCTATTGGTATGTGGGGCAGAAAGCACGAGCAATACCTGAAAGAACATCGTCCTATGCTCTATTCCGAACTTGTTCTCAGCGGAAAGTTGTACCGCTATCTGGCTGACATTGACACTCAGGCACGAAACAAACTCCATCTGCTCGTAACACAGCTGGCAGAGAAGGAGGGTATCAATGAGCAGCTGAAAGTGCAGGATCAGATGGCATGGGTCGGTGCCATGAACAACATCCGAAATCGGGCGGAAGAAATCATCCTCCAAGAGCTGATCTATGGGGAAGATGCCGTATGAGACTTCTTGAAGAATTTTGGTATGGTAACATTGAACCGACCGAATACGACACAAATGCCTGCAAGGAATACAGGGAAGCGCTTCGCCTGATTACTCGAAATGAAGAAAATCTTCAGGCTACCATGACAGATGAGCAGAAAGAGCTGTTCTCTCGGTATACGGACGCTGTCCGTGAGTATCAGACCATGGCAGAGTACCTGCTGTTCCAAAATAGCTTTAAGCTGGGTGCCAGGATGATGTTAGAGGTTATGGAAGAATAACAAAATATAGGGTACACGATCAGCCGGGCAGTTGTTAATTGCTCGGCTGATTTTCTGCCAAAGCAACACTATCTTCTTTACTCAGAAAGTCATAGAATTTCTCCAACTCATCAATTACCAATTGGCCAATTGAATGTCCTAAGAAATTGCTCTCATTAATATTATGTACGGTTAGAGTGCTGATCAGCTTTTCATTAAAGTTATACATCCGGTTCTTTTTTAAAAACTCTTCTAAGCAAACCTCTCCAAGCCTATCCTTATCACAAAGATGATGAACAACAAAAGCCACACTCATTTTGAATCGAAGTAATGTTATTTGCTCTATATCTGACATACTTTCCGACAACAAAGAAATATAATGAAGCGAAACAGGATATCTAATATATGGAATACACCCATATTCTACGCATGACACAATAACATCTATCGCTTGTTGTATACATCCAAATACAAGTATAAAGAAATTATACGAGTCTGATTTATTCGCATCAATCATGTATTGTGTCTGTGATGATGCTATTCTAAATCGCTCTTCCAACGGAAGTGTGGAATCATCATCTTCGGAAAACATTATCAATCTTCCAATGTCTTCACGAGCAAAGCGAACAATCTCTTCGATGCTGTTACACTTTACAAAATAGTCATTTAGACTATTGATTCCATTAAAAAGACTTATGAATGCTTGTTCACCAGCCTTATGCTTATTTTTATGTACATAGTCTCTTTGAGCATTCAAAAAATCGCCATGACAAATAACTAAATCTATTACAGGATACTCTGTGACACGACCTTTTTTATAAGCCCTTGTATCACTTGGGTACCGCCCAAAAATATAGAAAATATGTCTTCCGTTATGGAACCCTGTGGGGACGTTGCTGTTAGCATCATAATCTTTTTCACGCCCGGGAAACGCCAATCCTTTAATTTCATATCCTTCTGGCTTTTCAACCAGACAGAAATCTGGATATATGTTTCGTCCAGTTCCTTCAAAATGGACTCCTACGTTTTCCAATCGAGCTTGACACCAATTTTGAAAATGAAATTCTTTATCTTTTTGGCTTTCTTGAATAATGAGTTCTCCATCATGTATAGCTTTTACACATTCTTTATAAATCTCAAAACACTTTGTTTCAGTCGCCTTCATAATTAAACCTCCGGTTTATCAGCAGAAGATTCGGGAGTTTCAAACTCTAAAATGTCATCAACACCACAGTTTAGTGCCAAACAAATTTTTTCTATTGTATCAAGAGAAAGATAATGATTCCGTTTTAATCGAGTTATTATATTGGCACTAAATCCAGCTTTCTCCATAAGTTCTGCATTGCTGATATTTTTGTCTATCATCAAGTGAAATAATTTCTTATATGTAACAGCCATAGAGCCTCCTCCTTTTTTATATGTTATCACACATCCGTGAAAATATCAACGATACTAATTGGTGAGATGTATTCAAATAAAATAGAGCCGCTTCTCAGCGACTCTGTTTTTTTAGTTTCGTGTGTTATCTCTCGAAACTTTTCTTTCGTTTTTGCTTATGTCCTTGGAAAAATATGACCACAGATTATTCCGAGAAATCACATTCTCATAGCTACGGAGCTTACTGCGGAGATCACCATTTTCCTGTTCCAGATCTGCTATATGAAGCTGCCCCCGGACAGACTTATACTCTGCCAGCTCTGCGGTCAATGCAGCGACCTTTGCCTTCAACTCCCTTATCATTTTCAACGCTGCATCCAAAGCTTTTTGCAGCTTGGATTCCTTGCGCTCCTGAACATAGAACTTCTTTGCCGCAGCTGCCAGATTTTCATATTCAGAACGATCCAGCATAACTTTAGAGGAAAACGGAACTGCATGGGTTTCTATTTGCTCCACTTTCTGAACGGCAATCTGCTGTTTTTGAATCTTCTCAAGCTTCTTTTCCAGAGAAGCTGCTTGCTGCTCTTTCTGCTGCGTCTGTGCTGTAAGTTGTTCCAATCGCTCCTGTTCCCGTTCCACCTTGAACTGTGTCACGGTCAAATGTTCCTCGGAGCTGCCTCGTTCTCCACGCTCCACATCCGTATATCCGGCATTGCGCATGGCCTGGAAGAAATCATCCTGGAGGACGCTGTAAGACTTCCGCAGTACCGGCCTGCCATTCTTCTGGAGAATGGGCGCTCCCTGTTCGTCCAATGCCGGTTTGGACAGCCATTTTTTGCTGCTGCTCACCTGCATAATGGTTTCCTTGACGGTTCCCACAAGTGATTTGTCTTTGCACCTTTTGGACCATAGGATCTGCTTTTCCACGACTGGAATATAGACCACATGGAGATGATAATGGAATACATCCTGTCCCAGTGCTTCGGACATGGCCCGGTTACGCTCATCGGCGTGCATAACAGCGGAGAGAATATACTGTTCGCCGCCAACGATCTCTATGGCAGCTTTGTAAGCGTCCTCATATCTATCTCAGGACGGCATCTGCCAAATCAAATCCAAGCTCACCAACGATATCTTCCAACAAGAAATGCTCCACCTCTATGAGCAGAAAACGGTTTCCCGTGACCAGCTGGTGCGGGAAGCGCGGCAGGCCATGCGGGAGTTGGTCCAGCAGATGCGAACCAGGATCTGCGACCACCCCGAGGCGGAGCGACTCATGCAGGAGCTGGCCCTCCAACTGGAAACAGTCAAGGGGAAGAAGTCCTACGGCTATCTTCCGAAGGAACAAAAGGCTCTGGTGGATGAGATCGTAGACCAGATGGAGCAGCTCCCGACTGTGGCCGAGTGCTACGAAAAGTGGTGGGAGCTACAAAGTCAGGTGGAGGATTTCTACTCCGAGAAGGAGCGGCACCGCCCGCCGCTGTCACGGCAGAAAGAGTTCCGCCAGATCAAAAACGCGGTCATCCAGGAGGCAGAGACCATTCGTCTGGGGGAAATCACCTTCGAGGATGATGCTCTGTCACAGAGCGACGGGGTGGATCAAAACGAAAATATGCCCTGGGATATCCGAGCGCTGCAAACAGACATTCAGGATGAATCCTCACCATTGGAGGAGCGGGATGATGCCGTAGACCGTATGCGGTGGCTGGCGGAGTGTGGCGACGGCCATGCGCAGTATTTCATGGGAAAGATGTACCTGGATGGCAGCCTTGTGATACCGGACAGTGAAGTAGCCATGAACTGGTTCCACAAGGCATCTACCAGCGGTTACGCTCCCGCCCAGTATGCTCTGGGAAAGCTGCTGCTCTCTGATGATGTGAGCGTCCATGATTCTGAGCTGGGCATCCAGTGGTTGGAATACGCCGCCTACAACGGAAACCACTATGCGGCCTACCGATTGGGCAAAGAATATCTGAAGGGAGACTCGGTAAGAAAAGATACCCGTAAAGCCATGGACCACATCTATACCTCCGCCCAAGCGGGGAATCCCCATGCGCAGTATCTGCTGGGAAAGCTGCTGATTCAGGGCAAGGTCATCGACCGGGACAAGGATGAGGGCATCCAATGGCTGACCCAGGCGGCAGAGCAGGGACACGGCTACGCACAATGCCTGCTGGAAAGGCAGAATGCTTCGACAGCGCCGGAGGTGTTCCTTGCTGTGACGAGGCTGCTCCACCACATGGCAAATATCTTTCAGGATAACTCCCTGCCGCAGAGCGGCACGGGACTTATCCACGCCGACCGTAAACTTCGTGAACAACTGCGAGAGAAGCGCCTCGCCCATGGCCACAAGGAGGACGATCATGAGGAGCAGCAGTATGGCAGTTGGAATATGACGATGCATTAGAGCTGCGTGCTTTCGCAAAAGTCTGAAAACGTCGAATCCTTTAGTGCCTTTCTTTCTGGGTCCTTTACATGTTGTGTTTGCAAAAAATCATCAAAGCAACTCAACAATCATGAAAGGAGGAAGCCTGATAAGGCAAAAAAGATAGCTCTCCTACTGGGAGAGCTATCTACAATTTCAGTTGATTAAAAACGCCATTCTCAAAAGAATTTTCTTGCTGAGCGAAGAGCATAGTCACTCCATCACATCATCGTGTTGAACGTAAGTCCAGGGCCCATAGCCGCCTCTTGCACCCTTCGTTCTAACTCGTCGATAGATGGGCTTTGCTTCAGCTGACAAGCCTCCTCCTTATGGCGCAGTCGAAGGATAGATCGTTGCATATCCTGAAGTTCCTCACCAGACCAAGGTCTGTTCCAATACTGACGTAATACTTCGGATGGGCACTCCGCAGTCCCACAGCTATCGTAAATTTTTGTCGGTGTTCTATCCCAAATGGTAATTCCGGAAATCACAGGATCATCACGAAGAATGTCGAGGTTATCTGGCAGAACACGAACGACATAGTCATGGGCTTCCATGGCTGTCGCTCTCGGAATCGTTCCCCTTTCGTTCATTTCATAGAAGCGGAGGAGTGTGCTGCAAAGGGAGTGTTCTGGCCTGGTAGCAATGACTGCAAGTTCGACCCGATAACCTTTTTTAACAAGAAGTTCAGCCGTACGATGCGGAACATCTGTGGTGCGTCCAGTGCCTTCAATGATCAGATGGATGCCCCGCTCTGATGTTTCATGGATCAGCCGCTCCGTCACCGCACCAGAAAACCCACTGGTCATCTGTACAGAATCCGATCCATACCGGGCATACAATTCTTTGTAATTGGGGTGGAAACGCCGATACTCATCTGCATTAATAAAATACACGTTACCGCACAGAAGTTTGTTCAGCATGGAAGAAAGTACTGTCTTTCCAGCACCCGGCTGCCCAGCCAAAAGTATTGCCCGTGGCTCTGATTGCCGATTGTACCTTGTAGCGTAATTCCGCTCACTGGCAACAACCGCCTCCACATCACTCGACAGAAAATCAGCAAGATTTTTTTCAATGCCCATTTTGCTCACGCCTCAATACCAGCGTAAAACTTACGAGCAAAATCAAACTGCGTTTCGATCTGATCCAATTCGGCCTCAGTATCCGCACCCAGGATGCTGCTCTTGGCGTTCCATACCAAACCGTAAACAACATTAACTGGATCTTTTTTGTCAGAGGGAGAAATATGGTTATTCCTTGCAAAATGGAAAAGTGACCCGAGAATGTCGGCCCCCTTTTCAAGCAGGACTTCCTGTCTGAGGGAAAACTCATAATTGCTCACACGAAAGACCTCCTCGCTCGATCTGTAAATACAGTATATGCACTATACGATAGCACCGTACTGGAAATCAGCGTTCCTATCTTTGGAGATCATTGTAGCATACCACAAACAGAGTTGCAAATCAAAATGGTAATCGACCGTTGCAGCGCAAAAACAATAGCGAAAGCCCTCTTCCGAATTGTCGGCTGGGTGCGAATATATCCCCACGGATTCGACTCCAACCTGACGGTGTTCACCGTCACGGCCCCCGATAGAATTCCCGAAAAGGCTGCATCGAGCTGGGAGAACTCCCCCGGCCATCTGGCAACGATGATTGACCCGAACTGTGATACCGTCGGCGTCGGCGTTACCATCGATAACGGCAGAGCCTTCTGCTACATGTTCGTAGGCAATCCAACAGTGCATAATCCCTATGCATAAGATGAACTCAGATGGGCCGCATCCAAAAATTGGATGCGGCCCATTGCAGTTCACTCTCAACTTGATAATTTTCTGATAATTGTTGTCATTTGGGATAGCTATTCAGCAGTGGTTGCGGTATTGTGTGTCGTTGACAGGAGGTGGCACACCATGCATGACTACATGAAAGCCCTTTACCACAGGTTTGAGGCACCATCCAGGAGGATGGAATACATGGACAGAAAAACCAAAAGAACACACAGCCAGCTTGCTCGGTTACTGGGTAAGTCAGAGAAAAAGCTGCTCCTGCGGATAGCGGACATGGAAGATGAACTGCGGGACGAAGCCTGCCTGAACAGCTTCATATCCGGCTTCCGTCTGTCACAGGGCATCCAGCAGGAGCTGCTGGCAGACCAGCCGACCTACAGCTTCGAGGCAGAAGAAGAGTGGCAGGCCTGTGAAAAGATCTCACAAGGAAAAAGCAGCTAACAATACCGTCAAAAACTGCGATGGTGTAAACAAAGAAGAGTTCCTACAGAGGAGGCGATTCAAATGAGTAAACGCAGGCCGTCCGGCGACGGGATGGTGCGCAAAAAGGACGATGGCCGTTGGGAGGGCCGCATCGTGATCGGCCATAAGGAAAACGGCGACAGCATCTTCCGCTACATCTACGCACCCACGCAAAAAGAGTTGACCGCAAAGCTCCGCCAGGAGATCACCGCCTACCAGGGCGTAGACCTGACCGAGGACAGCAAGCTCACCCTGAGCGAATGGCTGGTCTACTGGCTGGATGCGATCATGGCCGGAACCATCCGGCCCAGCACACTGAACGGATACCGCAGGTACGCGGATCTCTACATCAAGCCATACCTCGGAGATAAACAGATTTCAAAAATCACCCCGGCGGATGTACAGAAGATGTACGAAGTTCTGAAAGCACGGGGGCGTGTCAAGGAACACGCTCAATACGGTCACCAGCTATCCGGCAGCATGGTACACAGCATCCACACCATGTTCCACGAAGCCATGAAAGCGGCGAAGGAATCCCATATCATTGCCAAAAATCCCACCGAGAATATCCCGGTTCCTAAAGCAAATCCCAAACCCAAGCAGATCCTGAATGATGACCAGCTGGAACAGTTCATGGAGGCAATCAAACACGACGCCGTCTGGCACGACTTCTTCTACACAGAGCTGACCACCGGTCTGCGGCGGGGGGAGCTCTGCGGACTCATGTGGGCGGACTTCGATGAAGCAGCCGGAACACTGGCAGTAAGGCGGACCATCCACATGGAGAAAGGCGGCAGGCTGGTGGCCGGTGCCACCAAGACCGGGCGAGGGACCCGAAATATCCTGCTACCAGCAAGTACTGCCCAGCTTCTGTCGGAACGCAAAAAGCATTCCTGGTCAGAGTGGATCTTCCCGAATCCGCTGAAGCCCGAATCCCCTACCAATCCCCGCTCCGCATACGGCCACCTGAAGGCCTTGCTGGACTCCGCTGGCCTGCCCAACATTCGGTTCCACGACTTGCGTCATACCTTCGCCACCCATGCCCTGGCCTCCGGCGTGGACGCCAAGACGTTGTCCGGCATTCTGGGCCATACAAAGGCATCCTTCACGCTGGATACCTACACCCATGTCACTGGAGATATGCAGCGCACCGCCGCCGAAATCGTCGGAGATTTTATGGCAGAAATCCTGGGAGAGGAGATGAAACCTTGGCAAAACGCAGAAAACGAGGGGACGGGAGCATCCATCTGAGAAAAGACGGCCGCTGGGAGGGCCGGGTAGTCATTGGCTATGATGACAACGGCTATCCCAAGGCAAAGAATGTGCTGGCAAAAAACAAGAAAGAGTGCCTACAAAAGCTGAAAGTCCTGAAAGACAGCCTGAAGAAAGTAGAGCCGGAACGACTGTCATCCGATATGTGTTTTGGAGCATGGCTGGATCACTGGTACCAGGACCAATGCAAGCCTACGATTGGAGCAAAGACACAAACGGACTACGAGAACCGCATCTACCGGCACATCATCCCGGAAATCGGCCAAATCCCGCTGAACAGGCTCACCGCAGCAGACCTTCAACAGTTCTACCGCCAGCTCAAGCAGGGCGGCCGCCTCCAGGCTGTGGAACAATATGGCCCCGGACTCTCTGACCGTATGGTGAAGTGCTGCCATGTGACCTGCCGGACGGCGCTGGACCAGGCGGTAAAACAGGGCCTCATCCTGAAAAATCCCGCCGATGCCTGTAAGACACCGACGCTCCGTCCGAAGGAGATGCAGGTATTGTCTCCGGAGGAGATTCGGCGTCTGCTGATACAGGCCCGTGAGAACGACTGTTATGAGCTTCTGCTATTAGAACTCTCCACTGGTCTGCGTCGGGGCGAGATCCTGGCCCTCCAATGGGATGACTTGAATCCCTGCACAGGAATACTGCGGATCGAACGGCAGGTCCAGCGGGTGCGCAGGGAACTGGTGATCTCCGCCCCTAAGACGAAGAGCTCTTGTCGGAGCATCATCCTGCCAGCCCCCATTCTGGGTGTCCTGCGAGACTATCGGCAGAGCATCCGTTCCAGGTGGATGTTCCCCTCTCCGAAAAAGGAGGACTCCCCACTGGACCCGGCCGCCGTCCGGAAGAAGCTGGCCAAGGTTTTGAATCGGGCGGACTGCAAGCACATCCGCTTTCACGACTTGCGGCATACCTTCGCCACCAACGCGCTGGAACACGGCATGGACATCAAGACGCTGTCCACCATCATCGGCCATGTGACGTCCGCCACCACACTGAACGTCTATGCCCATGTCACCGACACCATGCGGGAGAATGCCGCCGCCAGCATCGACCGAGGGATCGCCGGGATCGAACCGCCGCGCCGGCCATCCTCCCCGGCTAAGCCAAAAGCCGCAAAAACGGACTTCCAGCCGGTGAAGGGGAAATACCGGAAGCCGGGAACAGGTTGTGTCAGCCAAATCGGCGAACACCTCTGGGAGGGCCGCTACTCCCCGAAAATCAACGGGAAACGAATGGCACGCAACGTCTACGCCCATACAGAGGCGGAATGCGAAGAGAAACTGGCCCATATGATCCGGGAGATGAAAGCAGAAATCGCCGCTAAGAAAGAGCGGCAAAAGTAGGCAGAACTGACAGGTTGAACAAACGGGCCCCCGAGGGCGAATCGTCCTCGGAGGCCCAAATTTTTTCTGACTGTGGCTGGCCGTGTGGTCAGGGGCAAAACAAGGTTACATAACCCTCGAGTAAATTGCATAAAAAGTTACGAAAAAGCACCGTTTTCATCAGAAAACGGTGCTTTTTATGGTGGACGGTACAGGACTCGAACCTGTGACCCCCTGCACGTCAAGCAGGTGCTCTAGCCAGCTGAGCTAATCGTCCGAAGCGGAACGTGTATATATTACATGAGTTCCGCCGCTTTGTCAAGCCTTTTTTCGTTTTTTCTCAAAAAGTTTTCCAAGGCGCTTTATGTCGGCAAATTTTTCCGACAGGCAGCTCCCTTTCAGCACTTATTCCACGTTGAACTGCCGCAGGCCCGCCAGGTCTGTGACCGGCAGAGAGAACGCCAGCGCCTGGGCCTCGGTCTGCATTCCGGCCTTTTCCATAATGGCCTTCATGATGGGCTTCCGGGTCTCCGCCGAGGCGAGAATAAAGATCAGTTCCTTCTCCGACGCCAGCGACACGCCGAAGAATTTCTTCGCCAGCTCCGTTCCGGTCCCCTTTGCGTGGACCGCCGTGCCGCCGGTAGCCCCAGCCGCCCGGGCTGCGTCCATAACCTGATCCGTAGCGCCCTGATTGGCGATCACAACGATCAGCTCGTGGGTCAATTTCTTTTCCATGCGGTCCTCCGCCTCCCCCTGTAACAAATAATTTTTGGCAGACGCGCCGCCGATGCTGGACACCGGCACCGCCATCATAACGCCTCGGCCCGGAACATCCAGCCAGAGGTCCTTGGCAGCTTTCCGGAGCAGCCCCTTCCGGCTGGGCAGCATACACAGCAGCACTGCCTTTTCCGTAGCTTCCAGCCCCAGACAGTCTAAAACCTCAGTGGTGGCGGTGCCACGGCCAAGAGCCGTGAGCACCAGCGTTGCCCCCTGTTCCCGGAACCAAGCGGAGAAGTCTCCGCCCCGGCTCCGGTCCGTGATGGTAAGGATCAGATCAGCAGACATATAACTTCCCCCCTTACAGTTCGATGATCTCGTCGTCCGCCGCCGGCATCTCCGGTGCGGGCGCGGCAGGTGCTTCCGCCGCGGCCTTCTTCAGCTTGAGCTGATAGACAAGGCCCAGCAGTTGGATGGTGATAAGCGGCGTCATGGCCACCATGGCCACTACGCCGAAAGCGTCTGTTACCACATTGCCGCCCAGGGTCTCACAGGCCCCCATAGCAAAGGGCAGCAGAAACGTGGCCGTCATGGGACCAGAGGCCACGCCGCCGGAGTCGAAGGCGATGGCAGTGAAGATCTTCGGCACCACGAAAGATAAGCCGATGGCGCACAGGTATCCCGGCACCAGCAGGACAAAAATAGAAACGCCCGTCAGGACACGCAGCATGGCGAGACCAATGGACACCGCCACGCCGATGGACAGGCTGGTGCTCATAGCCTTGCCGGGGATGGCTCCGGAGGTCAGCTCCTCCACCTGCCGGTTCAGCACATGAACGGCAGGCTCCGCCTGCACGATGAACCAGCCCATCAGCATACCGATGGGGATCAAGACCCAGCTTTGCTCCAAAGCCGCGATCTGGCGGCCCAAATAGCTGCCGGCGGGTAAAAAGCCCACATTCACGCCGGTCATAAACAGAACCAAACCGATATAAGTATACAGGAGTCCCACGGTGATTTTCAACACATTTTTTCGAGGCAAATGCAGAGACGTCACCTGAAACACGGCGAAAAAGGCCGCAATTGGCGCCAGCGCCGCCCCCATTTCCTTTGCGTAGACCGGAAGGCCCTGAGCGAACAGCCGCCACAGCTCCCGGCTGTCCCCGGCCTCCGGCACTACGGAGGGCACATAGCTTCCCGCTGCCGGGTATGCCAGTGCCAGCGTCAGCACCGCCAGCACCGGCCCCACGGAGCACAGCGCCACCAGACCGAAGCTGTCCTCGCCGGCCTTGCCGTCGCTTCGGGTGGAGGACACGCCCAAGCCCAGCGCCATGATGAAAGGCACGGTCATAGGCCCGGTGGTCACGCCGCCGGAGTCAAATGCCACCGCCAGAAAATCCTTAGGGGCAAAGGCCGCCAGAGTAAAGATCACGATGTAGGACGCGATGAGCAGGCCGTTCAGCGGGATCTGGAACAGGATACGCAGCAGTGCTACCACCAGAAAGATCCCTACGCCCACGGCCACCGCCCCGATCAGGACGGCGTTAGGGATCCCCGGCACCTGCCCCGCCAAAACCTGAAGATCCGGCTCGGAAATAGTGACGATGATGCCGATAAGCAAGCTGACACACACCACCACCCACAGCTTCCGGGATTTGGTCATCTGCGCGCCCACTCGTTCACCAATGGGGAGCATAGCGGTATCCGCCCCCAGGGTAAACAAGCCCATGCCCACGATCAACAGCACAGCGCCTACCAAGAACGCCAGCAGCACGTCCGTTGGGACCGGAGCCGCGGTAAAACACAAGATCAGCACGATCAGGGTAATGGGCACCACGGAGGCCAGCGCCTCCCTCACCTTTTCACCCAATATCGTTTTCGTCTGGCCGATCTGGTCCCGCCACTTCTTCCGCAGTCCTGCAAACAAACGCACCGCCTCCTTCTCTGATGATCACTTGATGGATTTATCATACCATTTTTTACCTTAGCATCGCAACTTTTTGTCGGAATCTTTTCAAATTATTAACAATATATGTGAAAAGTGCTGTGTACGCCCTTGTTATTCCTCAAAAACTGCCCGGCTGTTGCCGGGCAGTCAGCGTGTCGAAAAAGTCTTTTCTCCCCGCTGAGCCAGTTTTCAGAACTTTATAAAAGTTCTGAAAACTAAGGATTTCAATGGCGCAGGACACCCTTCTTGGGTTTCCCGCGCACACCCTTCCTTTCCGTTGCGGAGAATCTACCTCTTTATCGACAGCCTCATTGCCCGGCTGTTGCTGGGCAGTTCCCTACTTGCTTCGTTCCTCCAGCGTTTTTGCCAGCTCTGCCGCAAACAGGCGGGCGGCCAGCTCCGCCTCCTCCGGGGCATTTCCGGCGGTCCCCACCTCCACCAGCAGAGAACCTGTGGTGGCGTGTTGATTGTACCGGGAATTCCGCAGAAGCAGAGGCCGCATCAGCGTGGGATAGTCCGTCAGCGCCTGCTCCTGCACCGCCACCGCCAGCCGCAGATTCTCCATCCAGTCGGGATGGCTCAGTCCGCCGCCGTCGCTGCCCATGATGAGGGAGAGCTGCGCCGCCGTCCCCTGTCCCTCGATCTCCGACACCACTTTCACCTGACTGCCGTCGGACGCCTCGATAGCGTCCCGGTGGACATCCAGCACGAAGCGGATAGATGGGTACTCTTTCAAATACCGGTCGATCCCCGCCAGAGAGCGGTCATAGGCTCCGGCGTACTCCGGATAGTCATACAGGGTCCGGTCATGGAGCACGGAGATCCCCGCCTGAGCAAATACCTCTGCCATGGCGTCCCCCATGCGAACCACATTGTACCGGGAATCCGTGGTGCGGTGGTCCCCGGACCAGACGATGCCGTCATCCACCACCGGGGTATAGCCCTCGCTGCCGTGGCTGTGCAGAATCAGGATCTGCGGCGCTTCGCCGGTCAGCTCCGCCGCGAAGGGCTTCAGCAGTTCCTCGTTGGAGAGGGTATATTGGGTGGTGTTTCGGATGTAGACCTTCCCGCAGACGGTGTAGCCGCTGGGGTCTGTGGGGATCAGGGTCTTTGCCGTCACGCCGTTGTCTGCCCCAGCTGTCACCGGAGCGGGCTGGGGCTCCTCCCGCACCGGCTGGGTCACGGGGGCGGGGCGTTCGTCCTCCGGTTCCTCCGCCGCCTGACGCCGCAGGTCGGAGATCTCCCCGCGGGCGGAAAGCAAGATCGGCGCCTGACTCAGCATCAGCACGGACGGCGCCGAAAGGCCGTCCCTCTGCCCCATGTCCCCTAACTGCCACTGGAGCAGCGCCAGTGGCAATTCCCTCTTCACGGCCATCCACGCTCCGGCGGCGTCAACGCTGCCCGCCGTGGCATAGACGGTCCACAGTGTCACACCCGCCAGCAGCAGCGCGCCCAACCGCTGAGAGAGCCTTGCAAACCTCTTTCGTTCCATTTGCTTCACCTCTTGGGACAACCTTATGCGCCACAAATCAAAAAAATGACCATCCAATGAAAAACCGCCCGACACATTTGTGCCGGACGTTCCTCTATCTCAATACCATTTATCCAAATTCATTCCGCGAGGCTTCGCATCAGGGCGATCTCTTTGGCATAGCCGGGCAGCTCATTGGGTGTTTCCAGGCAGAAGGGCAGATTTTTCAGCGCTGGATGATTCACCACCCGAGCCAGCGCCTCCTGTCCAATGCAGCCCTCCCCGATCCGGGCGTGGCGGTCCTTGTGGGCGCCGCAGGGATTCAGACTGTCATTCAAATGAATGGCCCGCAGCCGCTCCAGTCCGATGGCCCGGTCAAATTCCGTCAAAACGCCGTCCAGATCGTGAATGATGTCATACCCGGCGTCGGAAACGTGGCAGGTGTCCAGACAGACCCCCATCTTCTCCGTCAGTTCCACCCGGTCCAGAATCTCCCTCAGTTCCTCAAAGCGTCCGCCTACCTCGCTGCCCTTCCCGGCCATGGTCTCCAGCAATACCGTTGTAGACTGTTCCGGGGTCAGGATGGCATTGAGTCCTTCCGCGATATAGGTGATCCCGGCTTCGATCCCCTGTCCCACATGGCTGCCGGGGTGGAAATTGTAAAGCTGCCCCGGTATGTGCTCCATACGGCGCAGATCGTCCGCCATGGTGTCCCGTGCGAAAAGACGGTTTTGTTCCTCCGCGCCGCAGAGATTCAGGGTGTACGGGGCATGGGCGATGATCGGTGCGAAGCAGTGATCCTTCATGAGCGCCACCAGCGCCGCCGCGTCCGCAGGGTCCAGTTCCTTGGCCTTGCTCCCCCTGGGATTCCGGGTGAAAAACTGAAAGGTGTCCGCCCCCAGTTCCAACGCCTGCCGGCCCATAGCCAGAAAGCCCTTGGAGGATGATAAATGACAGCCGATGTGCAGCATAGAAACCTCCCGAAAAATAGTTTCTTCATTATAGCACACCGGCTGCCGCCTGTCACGGGTCTTATTTACGGAGTCTCCGCCTCTATCTCACCGTCCTGCGGCGTATCGGACAGAAACAGTTCCTCCGCCTGCCGCTGAACGGCGATCAGGTCCTCCCGGAGCTGTCGGAGCGTTTCTTCGGTATCTGTCAATGCGTTGAACAGAAGCAGGTATTCTTTCGTCAGTGTATGGTTCATATAGTATCCTTTCTTTTCCGAATGAATTGCAATTTCGGAATACGGCTCTATCATACAAAATTTCCGGCTGCTTTTATGTCGCATTTTGTCGAACACATGCGTGTTTTTGTCATGAACGGGCATTATTTTTCCAAGCAAGCGGAATCCTGTCCCAAAAAGCGGTTGCAGGTCCAGATGTCGGATGCTATGATAAAAAGGCAAATGATCGTGCAAGGAGGCACTTATGAGTCCTGCGTCAACTGAGAAATTCCTTTTGGAACAATATGCCGGGCATCCCGCGTCCCAGCTTCAGGATCTGTGCAAAGCCCTCTATCAAAGCGTCTTTGGCTGCGAGCATCTGATCACGGACACCTCCGCCGCCGCAGAGGGTATCCGGAGGGAGGCCGCAGAAGCCGGACCGTGCAGCCGGGAGATTGAAGCGCTGGACGGTCCCTGGTCCCGGGTGCAGCTGGGCGTTCTGGCAGACGGCCTGACCCCCGAAACACTATCTCGCATGTTTGCCCGGTCTGCCGCTATGCCCCATGGGGATGCGGATGCCTTGCAGGAAAAGCTGACGGTCCTGCGGCGGCTGATCCACTCCGGCGCTCTGCCCTATTCCCCGGCAGAGGCCGATGCGGAGCTGGATGACTGGCGAAAAAACGGTTTTCCCGCCTGCCATCATTCCGATGAATATCGAGCCGCCTACCGTCCAGCTTACCGAGTTCTGCACCGCACTTATGTCCACCTGCTGCCGCTTCTGGCGGCCATTGACCGGGCCTTGGCGGAAAACCCTCGGGTCCTGCTGGCCATTGAGGGCGGCGCCGCCAGCGGCAAAAGCACTCTGGCAGATCTGCTGACGGCGATTTATCCCGATACGGCGCTGTTCCATGCCGACGATTTCTTCCTCCGTCCGGAGCAACGGACCGCCGCGCGCTACGCCCAGCCCGGCGGCAATCTGGACCGGGAGCGGTTGGAATCGGAGATCCTGGCTCCTATCAGTCAAAACGAAGTTGCCATTTACCGTCCTTTCGACTGCCATACCCTGTCCCTCCGGGAGCCGGTGACCATCCTGCCGGGGCGGCTGAACATCGTGGAAGGCAGCTACAGCTTTCACCCGGAATTGGCCCGTTATTACGATCTGTCCGTCTTTTTGGACATTTCCCCGGAAACCCAGCGGAGCCGGATACTGAAGCGCAACGGTCCGGAGTGGGGTCAGCAGTTTTTTGACCGTTGGGTCCCCTTGGAGCAGACTTATTTTCACGAAACAGACACTCAGGGCCGCTGTACGCTGGCCTTAAAGGAGGAAATACGATGAAGCTCGTTGTGATCGACGGTCAGAGCGGCCGCACAGGTGCGCTGCTGGTAGAGCGGGTCCGTACAGCGGGACTTCCCTTGGAACTGTTGGCGGTAGGCACCAATGCCATCGCCACTGCCGCCATGATGAAGGCTGGGGCCCAGCGGGGCGCCACCGGAGAAAACCCGGTTCTGGTGGCCTGCCGGGATGCGGACATCATCGCCGGTCCCATCGGTATTCTGATGGCGGATGCCCTCATGGGGGAGATCACCCCTGCTATGGCGGTGGCCGTGGGCCAGAGCCGGGCCCAGAAGGTACTGCTGCCGGTGAATTCCAACTGCGGCAAGATCGTGGTCGGCGTCCGGGACCTGACCCTCTCCCGGATCATGGATGAGGCGGTGGAGGTGCTGCGGGAGCTGTGTGGTCTGTCCGCGCAGCCGCTCTGAACAAAGAACGCAAAAAAGTGCCTGAGATTTGAGATCTCAGGCACTTCTATCATCTTTTACACACCGCCGAACCGGAACACCACGCCTACCGCTGCGGAAAGGCCGATGAACACAATGGGATGCCACTTTTTCGTAAGCTTCACCCAGTTAGTCAGCACCAGCAGCACCGCCGCCAGCGCCAGACCCATCCAGCTTACCGTACCGTCCCAGGAAAACCGCATAAAAAGAGAATCCGGGACTGCAGTGCTGGTGACGCGCAGAAGCTCCTGTAAGACAACGCCGGCACAGGCCGCACCGATCAGGCCGCTGGAGGCGGGCCGCAGGCCGTAAAAGGCGTTCTCCACATATTTACTGTTCCTGAACTTGGTCAGCATGGCCGCCACGATCAAAATGACGATAATCGAGGGCGTCACCTCACCGATGGTGGCGATGACCGCGCCGGGGATGCCCGCCACGGTGAAGCCCACATAGGTGGCCATGTTGATGCCGATGGGGCCGGGAGTGGACTCGGAGACCGCCAGCATATTCATCAGGTCCGTCTGGCTGTACCAGCCAGTAGCAAGGCCGATGTTTTTCAGGAAGGGCACGGTGGCCATACCGCCGCCCACGGCGAACAGCCCCGTCTTGAAAAATTCCCAGAAAAGACGCAGATAGGTCATTTCGCAGCCCTCCCTTCCAGGTTTTTCAGCAAAATCCCCGCCACAGCGGAGACCACCACAAACCACACCGGAGAAATATGCAGGAACAAGCTTCCCGCCATGACGATCAGGAAAATGGCCGCCGTCCGCTTATCCACCACAGATTTTTTCAGCAGCTTCAGCACGGCGTTGAAGATCAGGACACACACGCATACCTGGATCCCGGCAAAGGCGTTCTGTACCCAGGCCAAATGGGAGAAATTCGTGATCAATCCCGCCAGGATCGAAATAATGACCAAAGAAGGAAACACCACGCCCAGCGTGGCCACGATGCCTCCTAACCAGCCCCGGTGCTTCTGACCGATAAAGGTGGCGGTGTTGACGGCGATGACGCCGGGGGTGCACTGGCCGATGGCGAAGTAATCCATCAGTTCCTCCTCTGTAGCCCAGCCCTTATGCTCCACCACCTCCCGCTGGAGAATGGGCAGCATGGCATATCCTCCGCCGAAGGTCATCACGCCCACCTTGGCAAAGGTTCCGAACAAATCCAGATATTCGTTCATTCAGTCCTCCTCTTTCCAACATCAAATCGGAATTTTATTATACTCTTTCTGAGCAAAAAAACAAGCCCGGCCCCCATGTGATACTTCACAAAGGGACCGGGACAAGGAAGGCCGAAAATCAGGGAAGCTGAATATGCGTCCGCTTCAGGGACCGCCGCAGAGCCACGCACAGCGGGGGCGCCAGAATGATGGCCACTGCGCCGTTGAACAGGGAAGCGGGGATCTTCAGAGGCAGAGCCGCCGCCGCCACGGAAGCGGTGAGACCACCCATCAGCAGGCCGTCATACGCAAAGGACTTGAAGAAATAGAGAATGTAGTAAGCCACACAGCCCAGAGCCGCGGAGACGGTGCAGCGCCCGTAAGCAGGCGTCTCCCGGTCCTTCATGGCCAGACCGGCTACCATACCCATAACGCCCTTGGTGAGGAAGGTGATCCAGCACTCCGGAGCGTATGCCGGGTTGGTCAGGTCATAGATGGCGGAACCCAAACCGGAGGCGAAACCGCCCACAGGCCCCAACAGCAAACCGGACAGGCAGCACATGATATTGGCCAGAGTAAAGGAGGTACGGCCGCCGATGGCGATGGGCATGGTGATTCGCAGATAGTTGCTGACAAACACCAATGCCGTCATCATGCCCAGCATGGTCAGCTTATTGACATTCTTCTCATTCCGATTCATAAAAAGCACTCCTAAGTTGTTTGTTGAAGCTATCATAGCATGTAATTGACTTTGTGGCAAATGCCAGTTCTTATAAATTTGATAAGGTCAGTTTTGACAAGAGCAGTCCCGCGGCTTTTGGGCCGCGGGACTGCTTTGCTTCACTGTTTATGCCTTGGGTTCTTCGGACTCGAACACGGTCTTGGCGCTGGCCGCCAAACCCGCCAAGCCCTGCAATTCGCTGGGGATGATGATCTTGGTGGCCTTGCCGTCCGCCACCTTGGTCATGGTCTCCAACGCCTTCAGTTTCACCACCTGATCGTTGGGCGCAGCCTCGTTCAGCAGCTTCAGGGCATCCGCCGTGGCCTGCTGGACCTTCATGATGGCCTCGCTCTCTGCCTCGGCCGCCAGAATTTTCGCGGTCTTTTCCGCCTCGGCCTCCATGATCTTCGCCTGCTTGGCGGCGTCGGCCCGCAGGATGGCAGACTGCTTCTCGCCCTCCGCCACCAGGATCTGACTCTGCTTCTGGCCCTCGGCCTGAAGGATGGATTCACGACGCTCCCGCTCCGCCTTCATCTGCTTTTCCATGGCGTTCTGGATCTCTTTGGGCGGGATGATGTTTTTCAGCTCCACCCGGTTAACTTTGATGCCCCAGGGGTCCGTGGCTTCGTCCAGAATGGAGCGCATCCGGGAGTTGATGGTATCACGGCTGGTAAGGGACTGGTCCAGTTCCATATCGCCGATGATGTTTCGCAGGGTGGTGGCCGTCAGATTCTCGATGGCGTTCATGGGGTGCTCCACACCGTAGGTGTAGAGCTTGGGATCGGTGATCTGGAAGTAGATGACCGTGTCGATCTGCATGGTGACATTATCTTTGGTGATCACAGGCTGGGGGGCAAAGTCCGCCACCTGCTCCTTCAAGCTCACCTTTTTGGCAACGCGCTCGATAAAAGGCACCTTCAGATGCAGGCCCACATTCCAAACGGTGCGGAACGCGCCCAGCCGTTCCACCACGTAGGCGCGGGACTGCTGAACAATGACGATATTGCTGACAACCAGGATCAGGAGCAGCGCAACGAGGATAGGAACAATGATCCACTTCATAATGAGTACCTCCACTTTTACAACGGTTTCCAAAGGGCTTGCTGGTTGGCTTCATCTTACCCCATTTTAACCGTCAGCGCAAGCGTCATTTCCGCTTTCGCTCCAAATTGCAGAAAGAAAGAGAAATGCGGACAGTCCATTGGACTGTCCGCGCTCCCCTTTCCAAAACAGAAAGCATGTATAAGAGAAGAGAAAATGGAAATTTACTTTGCAGCGGTCTTCTTCTTGGTGATAGCGTCCATGAGGACAGCGATAGCGCCGTCGCCAGTGACGTTGCAAGCAGTACCGAAGCTATCCTGGGCGATGTACAGAGCGATCATCAAGCCGCACATGGTCTCATCGAAGCCCAGCATGGACTGCAGGATACCCAGAGCAGCCATGACAGCGCCGCCGGGGACGCCGGGGGCAGCAACCATGGTCACGCCCAGCATCAGAATGAAGGGGAACATCTTGCCGAAGCCGATGGACTGGTTGGTCATCACCATAACAGCCATAGCGCAGCTGGTCAGGGTGATGGTGGAACCAGACAGGTGAATGGTAGCGCACAGGGGGCACACGAACTCGGCCATACCGTCAGAGCAGCCGTTGTTCTTGGTGCACTGAGTGGTGACGGGGATGGTAGCGGCAGAGGACTGGGTGCCGATAGCGGTGGTGTAAGCGGGCAGCATGTTCTTGATCAGAGCGAAGGGATTCTTCTTGGCAGCGCTGCCAGCCACGGTGTACTGGAACACGATGATGACCCAGTGCAGGACCAGGATCATAGCGAACACCTTGATGAAGGAGCCCATGATCTCAACGATGGTACCGGCATAAGCCAGCTTAGCGAAGATACCGTACACATGGAAGGGCAGCAGGGGGATGACGATGTTGCTGACCAGCTTGTCGATGATCTCAGCAAACTCGTTCATCACGGTCTTCATGGTGTTGCCCTTGATGGCAGCCATGCCCAGGCCCAGGATGAAGGCCATCAGCAGAGCGGTCATAACGCCCATGATGGCGGGCATCTCAATGGTGAAGTAGCCGGAGAGCACAGTCTCCTCAGCGTTGGCGGCGTTCTCCATGAACATGCCAGCGTGGACCATGTGGGGATACAGCAGGGAAGCCACAACGAAGGCCAGAGTACCGGAGATGATGGTGGAACCGTAAGCCACACCGGTGGTAGCGGCCAGGGTCTTACCAGCGCCGGCGCCCAGGTCAGCAATACCGGGGGCGACGAAGCCAATGATGATCAGAGGGATCACGAAGTTCAGGAAGTTGCCGAAGATGCTGTTGTAGGTAGCGCCGATGCGGATGATGACCTCACCGAAGGCACCCATACCGGGGGTCACGAAACCGACCACGATACCGAGTACGATGGCGATGACCAGTTTGAGCAACAGGCTCATCTTTTTCTTTTCTTTCATTTCTCTCGTCCGTGTGATCTCACACGGACATCCTCCTTTTCTGATTTTCCTTTTTTCTCTTCTTTTATATCCAGCTGCTGCCGCTTACGCGTCCAGCAGAGAATATCCCTTTGCAGTCAGCTCATCCTTGATCTTCTGCACGTGATTGGCGTTCCGGGTCTCCAGGACCATGGACACCACGCATGCGTTGACCTCAGAGTTGACATCCTCACGCTCGTGATGGATGCGGACCACGTTGGCGCCGGTGCCGCCGACAACATTCAGCAGGTTGGCCAGGCTGCCGGCACGGTCAGCCAGCTTGGTGGTGATGGTAGTGAGACGGCCACCGTAGGTCAGGCCGCGGGTGATGACGCGGGACAGGGTGGTCACGTCCACGTTGCCGCCGGAAACCACGCACACAGTCTTCTTGGTGGTGTCGACCTTGCCGGACATGCAGGCAGCCACAGGAGTAGCGCCAGCGCCCTCGGCAACAGTCTTCTGAACCTCCAGCAGAGCCAGGATGGCAGCGGCGATCTCATCCTCGCTGACGGTGACGATCTCGTCCACATACTTCTGGCACATCTCGAAGGTCAGGCTGCCGGGAGTCAGCACATGGATGCCGTCAGCCAAGGTCGCGGCATCGGGCACAGTGGTGACCTTACCGGCCTGACGGGAAGCATACATGGAAGCCACAACGCCGGCCTGCACGCCGATGACCTTGCAGGAGGGCTTGAGCTGCTTGATGGCGAAAGCCACGCCGGAGATCAGACCGCCGCCGCCGATGGGGACCACGACCTGCTCCACTTCGGGGAGCTGCTCCAGGATCTCCAGACCGATGGTGCCCTGACCGGCAATGACATACGGATCGTTGAAGGGATGTGCGAAGGTGTAGCCATGCTCCTTGGACAGACGCTCGGCCTCGCGGGCGGCGTCATCGTAAACGCCGGGGACCAGAACCACTTCAGCACCGTAGTTGCGGGTAGCCTCCACCTTGGAGATGGGAGCGCCCTCGGGCATGCAGATCACGGACTTGATGCCCAGCTTCGTGGCGGACAGAGCAATGCCCTGAGCATGGTTGCCGGCGGAGCAGGCGATGACACCGTGAGAAGCTTCCTCCGGAGTCAGGGAACGGATCTTGTTGTAGGCGCCGCGGATCTTGAAAGCGCCGGTGAGCTGCAGGTTCTCAGACTTGATGTAAATGTTTTCGCCCAGCCGATTGGCATTTTCCAGCGGAGTCTTGCGGGCAATGCCCTTCAGAGACTCCTGGGCTTCCTGGATCATCTGTAAAGTTACCATAATAATCCCCCTATTTGTCTATGATTCAAAAACCACAATCAACTATACTGTCATTGTATGACGGACAGCATTTGTTTTCAATACACATTTCCGCCAAATGTTCTTTCAATAAACACGCATTTTGCACAATATTGGCCTGATTATGGCCCTTTTTGGTTTCATTTTTGGCAAGAATGGCGTTCACTGGCGGACATTTGTGCATCATATCAAAAAGTAGGGAGGAAAATTCAAGTTACATCGTGCACTTTTTCAAATACACTTTCTTGATCATGCAGAGAGAATTAGCGGGATTTTAAGGCGGCCAAGCCATCGGCACAGTTGACTGCCGGACAACTCAAGTATGACTGATCCATTATATCAAAAAAAACGGCACACTTATGTGTGCCGCTTTTCTGGTGACCCGGCGGGGATTCGAACCCCGGACCCACTGCTTAAAAGGCAGTTGCTCTGCCGACTGAGCTACCGGATCAGAGTAAAACACTTATTACCTATAAATCACAGGCCGAGAGGCCGTATTCATGGTCAATGGCAGGGACGGCTGGACTCGAACCAGCGAATGAGGGAGTCAAAGTCCCTTGCCTTACCACTTGGCTACGCCCCTAAGTGGAAAAAAGAAGGGACCGGGGATACCCCGGCCCCCTCATGTCTGGGGTGGGTGATGGGACTCGAACCCACAACACCTGGAACCACAATCCAGTGCTCTGCCAATTGAACTACACCCACCACATATAAAAACCGTTCAAGCCGACGCCGCCCAGAGAGCTGGTACGCCAGGAGGGACTCGAACCCCCGGCCCACTGCTTAGAAGGCAGTTGCTCTATCCAGCTGAGCTACTGGCGCAAATCTGGAGCAGGTGACGGGAATCGAACCCGCATCCCCAGCTTGGAAGGCTGGTGCCCTGACCATTGTGCTACACCTGCATTGCCCTCCGAGTAAATCGTCAGCTTGGTAAGGATACCACGGAAAGGCTTGATTGTCAAGCACTTGTTGGCAATTTCTTGTGATATTTGAAAGAATTATTCAGCCAGAGAAGCAATAATCCGTGCTTATAGGGCAGGTGGAGGGCATTACACACAGCGTTTCATTCGGCTGCCATCGGCTGCCACAGGCTGCGTTTGGTTGCCAAAAGTTGCCATGGGGCCAGAATTATGTAAATCGATTTTAATATATCAAGGCTATCCGCCAAGAACTACCTCAGTCCACGATCCCCCGTCTCTCTTTCGCAGGCATCTGTTTCTGTTGCGAGCGACAGCAAAGTATGCTATACTACATTATTATATCATATCGGATAAGACATCCGCAGCCACGGTATTCTTTTGGAAGGGGTGGGGCTGATATGAAAAAGAGGATCGTTCTGTGTCTGCTGGCGCTGGCGCTGCTGTCCGTGATGACAGGGTGCGGAAAGAAAAAGGACGCGGACCCGCTGACCGTGACGCTGTGGCATGTCTACGGCGGCGAGGTGGATTCCCCTCTGAACGGTTTGATCGAGCAGTTCAACAGCACCATCGGCGCGGAACAGAACATCCGGGTGAAGGTAGAGCTGGTCAGCAACAGCGGCAGCATCCATAAAAGCGTGCTGGCCGCCGCTAACAGTGACCCCGGCGCTCCTTCCCTGCCGGATATGTTCGTGTCCTACCCCAAAACGGTGCTGGCTCTCCCGGATCAGGACATGATCGTGGACTACCGGGACTATTTCAGTCCGGAGGAACTGGGAACATTTATCCCCGCCTTTATGGAGGAGGGGCAGATCGGCGGACGGCAGGCCATCCTGCCCCTGGCCAAATCCACTGAGGTACTGTTCGTCAACCGGACGCTGTTTGACCGCTGGGCAGCCACCTCCGGGGCCAGTTATGACGATCTGACCACCTGGGAAGGCATTTACGCCTTAGCGGAGCGGTATGCCGCGGATACTGGGAAGTGCTTTCTTGTCAACGACTACCACTTCAACTACTTTCAGGTAGGCGTGGAATCTTTGGGAGAGAACTTTTTCCAAAATGACGGTGTCCGCTTCGGCCCAGCCTTTGAGCGGGCATGGGAGCCTTACGCCCACGCGGCGCTGGAGGGCGGTGTGTGGTTACAGGACGGCTACGCCACGGAATCTCTCCGCACCGGCGATACCATTGTCTCCGTAGCGTCCTCTGCCAGTGTACTCTATTACTCCGACACGGTGACTTACCCTGACAACACCTCTGAACAGGTGACCATCGCCTCCATGCCCTACCCGGTGTTTGACGGCGGCGAAAAACTGGTCATGCAGCGGGGCGTGGGAATGTGCACGACAAAATCCACCCCGGAGCGGGAAAAAGCGTGCAGCCGGTCCCAGTATGGGGCTGCGGCTGCTGCTGTAGCCTCCATCTTCTTTGAACCCGGTGGATGGGTCACGTTTGAATGGTGGTACGAGGAGGACAACGGCGTGTATCAGGAGGTCTACGAGGGCGACTGGAGCCTGCAAGACGATATGCTTGGCCTGCGGATGACCCGCACCGGCGGCGAACGCTTCCGGGAAGGTGAGCGGGCCGTTGAGATCACCGGCGTGTTCCCGGTGCAGATCCCCATGGGCTTTGAGGACTTCCCTATTCTGAACATTGCCGAGGGCGTGAACGGCGAACTGCTGCCTATTCAGGTTCCCCCCAGCACCCTGATCTATTTCTTGCCTGCCATGGGCTGAGCAGCAGATCCCCAGGTGTGATCAAAGGTCCTTTTCCCATGATCGCAAAAAAGGAATCTTTCACCGAAAAAGGGGGGGCTTCGTAAAGAAGCTGCATCTGTAAAATAAAAGTAGACACCATAAAAAACGCAAGTTTTTGGTGGTGTCTACTTTTTTGTATAATAAGAAGCAATTATGATTTTCTGGAATTGTTATAGTAATAAAATTGTTATGGCAATGAGAGTTGGAAAGGAGACATATTATATGGCTGCAATATATCTGGCACCGTTTTATCTGTTGGTGTGTGTATATATCCTGCTTCGCAGCCTGCACTGGTTTCAGGTATTGCATACGGTTTTTCGGAATGTGTGGGTGTGCAGGGGGATTGGACTTGTATATTTATTTGTAGTTGCAGGAGTTTCATTTTCAAGGATAAATCCAAATGATTTTGCTCCTACTGTTATTTTAGAAGCACTATCAGTTATATCTGCTCCATTTAATCCATAAAGTCCAACAGGTTCACTGTTTTTAGTTGTACTTGTATGAGCCGCTACATCAATTTCTCCTTTTAGAAGAGCTGTTCCTTTTTCTTTATAGATTCCTATTGCTTCATCTTTTACATTAATCTTAGCTGGAGTATCTACTTCAACACCAGAATTTGTTGCTGAGAAGATACCAATAGATTTTGTTCCAACATCTATTGTACCAGAGTTATGTTTTATAGTTGATGTTCCATCTTTAGTGTAGATTCCAACTGTTTTTTCTGCTGGAACAGAAGATGTTGTATCAGCTACATCTATGTCAGCTGTATTTATAAATGTTTGACTTCCTTTTAAGAATACTCCTAAAGTCTTTTTACCAGCTATAGTTAATTTTCCATTATTAGTAACAGTTTTAGTAGGGCTTACAGTTGCATCTGAGTATATTCCTATTGAACTATCTCCACTTAAAGTAATTTTACTATTATTAGTTAAATCAGATTCTAATGCTAGTAATCCTTTAGCACCTTCTTTTGTACTTTCTATATCAGTTACATTTGAAGTGAAAGTAGCATCCTTCATGAAAATACCGTTAGAGTTTTCTCCTACTATTATCTTTTTAACTCCATTTAATGTAGATGTACCTTCAACATATACTCCTGCAAATGAAACGCTTGTTGCAGCCTTATCAGGAACAGTTATATCTATATCAGTCCCTGCTCCATTCATATTTGCAGTACTGTTTTTCAAGAATAATATAGTATTTTGATGAGCAGTTAAATCCCCATAATGAGATGTAAAAATACTGTTTTCAAAATATCCTAAAATACCTTTATTACTATAGTTAACTGTACCTTTTGCTGTTATTGTACTATTTTTTCCATATAAGGCTATACCTTTTTCTCCTACTGTAATATCTGGTGTTCCAGTATTTCCTTGAGTTAAATTAGTATTTTCTGCATAGATTCCAACTGCTGGTGCTCCAGTTAAAGTATCACCTACTGTAATATTTCCATCATTTGTTACAGTATTTCTAGCTGTATCAGATTGTCCTCTAGTATAAATTCCAACTGAACCATTACCTAAAGTAATATTTGACTTATTAGTCATAGTTAAGCTATTAAAATTCTTACCTTGACTATTGTATGCATTAGCTTCATCTTTTTCATCTTTAGTTCCTGTAGCAGGAACATCTATTTTTCCATTTATTGCATAGATACCAACATTATTAGTTGCTCCTGTTACAGATTGAATAGTTCCTCCTGCTGCAGTATTTAATCTTTGAGCATTTACTAGGTACATTCCTGTTGAACCTTTTCCTAAACTTATACTAGAAGTTGCTGTTGTATCTATTTCTAATTTATTAGGATATTTAGTACCTCCAGCATCTTCAAATTTAGGACTGTCATCTCTATATACCCCGTAGATAGCTGTTGAGTCTTTTCCTAATTTTATAATTTTATCATTTTTAACTCTAGCTGATTCAGCATAGATAGCTGTTGACTTATTAGAAGTTGTAAAATCTATAGTTCCTTCATTTATTATTTCATAGTCATTACCCTTATCCCAAGTAATTCCGACTTTTGTATTTTTTATTCCTTGAGCCATAAGACCTATATTTTCTTCTTGTGTATAACCTGCATCTGCTACAGCTGTTACTGTACTAGTTAAATATGTTTCTCCATTAATTACATGAGTTAATACCATCTTAGGTTTTAAGCTTTTTGGTGTTGTTACTTTAGCTATACCTTCTTTAAGTCTAACTTCTTCAGCAGCATTACCCTTGTTATTAAATGTCCAACTTCCTACATCTACTTTAGCTCCTCTTTCACCATAAACTCCAATACCTGATTTTGATAGATTAACTTCACTCTTTCCACCTACAAACTCAGAATTTTGAGTAACATAAGCAACTAAACCACCATTTAGATTAATAGTTGTTGTTTTATTAGTTGTATCTAATTCAGTTTTTCCATTTACATAGAATCCTGTTGAACCTTCTCCAAGATCCATTTTAGATCCTAAATATTTTATATAACTCTTGTTAGCAACTACTGGTGTTGTTTTATCTGGAGCACTGAAAATACCTACTGCTTTTTTACCTGTTTGAATATCAGCTTTTATAACATATGGCGTACCACTAACTCCTTGTTTTTCACTATAAATTGCTATTGCTGGAGCTATGTCTTTACCACTTGTTGCATCTACTACTGTATCTCCTACAGTTATTTTTTTGTTATATGCAGATATATCTGTATCTCCTTTTAAATATAGACCTACAATTCCATTTCCACTATTATTACCAGTTGTGAAATTTAATACAGGAGAGCTTGCTGTTAATTTAGCTACATCTGTTGTTGAAGTCCCTTCTAAGTATACTCCTACTCCATAACCAGAAACTTTTCCTATAACTGTACTTGTTCCAAAACCTGTATCTTTATTTTTTAGAAAATAAGCAATATTTTTTGTAGATTTTCCTAAATCTATTTCATCTGTAGCAACGGTAGTTGCTTGAGCCCCTTTTGAAAGATATACAGCTATAGATTTGGTTGCAGCATCTGCCATTGTTACTTTTCCAACTTTAGAAACTGTAGAAGCTGGTGCATAGATTCCTATCGACTCTGTTCCACCTTTGATTTCTATTTCATTATTAAAAGCTTTTAAATTAGCTACTGCAGGCCCTGTTGTCTCATTTTTTAAATATATACCTACAGATTTTAACTTATTAGTTGTTATTTTACCATCATTTTGAGCTGTTAAAGTATTAGTTCCAGTTGCTTTAGCATACATTCCAACTGATTTTTCTTCTTTTACCTCTATTGACTTTCCAGCCTTATTTTCAAATGTAGTAATGTCTTCTCCATACATTCCAGCAGCTTCTTTACCCATCATAGTGATAGTTCCGTCATTTGTTGCTTTACTTCCTACCTCTTTTGCATAGATACCTATACCATTATTTGTTCTATTAGAAACTATTGCTCCTTTATTTTCAGCTGTAGAACCATTACCTGCTGTAGTTGTTCCGTTTACTGCTGCTAAGGCAACTTGTGTATTTGTTGTTAATGTTTTTCTACTATCAACAGTCACTGAAGATTGATTTGTAGCTAGTAATGCTATAGTAGAAGCATTTGCATTTCCTTTATCTATAGTATAGTCAGCATCTAATAGAGCTTTTGCTTGATTATTAGCATAAACTAAACTAGAATTTGCTCCCATATTTTCTACAATAGTCACTTTTGCAGGATTTAAGTTAAAAAATTCTTTTAATGTTGTTGTTGCACTTCCATCTAAATATGCAAAAGTTGAATCTGCTCCTATTTTTATATTTAAATTTCCATGATTTTTAAAAGTAGTATTAAATTTATCTTTATCTGCTGAATATATTCCAACAGAATTTGCTTTTACAAAAATATTAGAGTTATTTCTAAAGTTTACTATTGCATTTCCATCTGAATATACTGCGATATTTCCTTTTGCTGCTGTTGGAGAATCTACTTGTATTGTTCCTTCATGTTCAAATATCATTCCTGCATTTTTAACAACAACAGAATGAGCTAATATTCCTTTTGTATCTATAATTCCTTTATTAGTAAATTTCCCATTTTCTCCATAGAACCCTAAACTTCCCTCATAATTTGCAGAACCAGCTGCTGTTGGAGAATTGTTACCTGTTACTTCTATTGTTCCACTATTTGTACCTTCTCCTGATAACATAGCATAACCTATAGATTGCTTACCTGTTACTTCTATTGTTGCACCTTGATTTATATCAATTTTTGCTATTTCTTGAACTCCAGTATAATATGCATCCGCTGCTTTTTTAACTTGTCTTTGATAAGCACTACCATTAGAAAGAGCTCCATAGTTCTTTTCACCTTGCACTACTACTTTTCCACCATTTACTAAAGTAATACTTCCACTTGCTTTATTTCTTAGTCCAAAACTAGATGCTGAATTTGGTCCTAAAGTTACTATTTTACTAACTTCAACTGTTTCAGTACCTATTGTTACTCCTGTATATTTTAATTTATTTACTATATTTCCATGAGCATCTGTTTCTGTGTAAGTAGTAGTTGTATGTGTATCATTAACTCTACCATGATCATCATAATAAGCTTCTACTACTTTTGGTGTCACTCCATCAGCTTCAAATTCTTGTTTACCATCAGCTGTGTATTTATAAACTTTAGCTCTTACAGGTCTAGTCATTTCTTCTGTATATACTCCAACAGAACCTTCAACTTTACCTGCTATCCCTCCTGATGTTCTATTTGCAAGTGTTGAACTTGCTCCATCTCCTGTTAAAGTTGTTGGATCTCCAACTCCTATATTTATATTTCCATCTACTTTAACTTCTTGAATAGTATTTAAGATACTAACTCCTGCTGAATCATCTCCTAAAATATCAATCGTTCCTGTATTTAAAATACCACTTCTATTTGCCTCGTCAGATCTACTAGCTAGTAACCCTCCTACAGGAACCTTAACTTTATAAGCTGTTTTATCAAAACCTGTATTATTTGGATTTTTTACTACTGTAACTCCAACATTGTTTCTTCCATTCAAAGTAATAGCACTTGTATTTTGAGCAAATTGCATATTCAATCCACCACTAGTACTATTAATTTCTGGACGAAGCATCATACCAGCACTTATAGGAGCATTCATTTTTATAGGTCCTTCATTTGATAAAAATACTCTAGTGGTGTCATTTGAAGCATCAAAGTTATTAAATGAAATTCCAGCCTGCTTTGTATTATTATTACCTTCTCCTATAATAGTTCCTCTATTATATACAGACATCTGATAAATATTTCCTAGACTTCCTTGATGCGTACCTTGAACGTCTATACCAACATTTTCAGAGTTTTGTAATCTTATAATTCCACCCTTATAAATAAAATTATCTCCTCCAGCAAAAGAACCTTCATCTACCATAAATGCTCTTGTATTTTGTTTTTGCACATTCACATCTAGATATTTAAAAAGTGTTTCCCCAGATTGAGCATGCCAAGTTGCTATATAATTATTAGTAGTTACATTATGAGTGTTATGATTTGTTTCTGATTTTCCATCAAATCTACCATCATATGCTGTTGCTGCGTGTCCTAGACTATAAGTTCCAAATGTTGTTGTTGCTCCCGGCATTCCACCAGCAGTCAATGCGAAGTCTACTGGTGTTACATTAGGTGGATTTACAGTTATATTTCCAACTTTTTCTACTTTTAATACAGATATAGTTGGATTAAAACTCAAATTAGGATCCCCTGGTATTTCTAATTCTGGTGGTTTAGGCAAGTCGACTTTTGGTGCCTCAGTTGGCTTATTTACATTTGGTTTTACAACTGGTGCAGATAAAGTAGCTGGAGGTGTCACTGAAACAGGTATATCTAGCTTATCCTTTTTAACTTCTTTTGGTGAAACATTTGCAAATATTTCTACTTCATTAAGTGGTTCTCTTATTTTTCTAAGCTCAACAAGTCCCCATTCTCTTTTACCATTTGTTGATGCATCTATTGAAGTATCTCTTTTTAATTTTGTAACTCCTGTTGGTGTAGTTGCTGTTTGCCAAGTACTTGTATTTTCATTTCCAGGTGTTATAGGATCACCATCGACACTTTTCCCTGCAATTGTGTCTATAGCATTTCTTTCTTCCCAATTTCCTCTTCTATAAATACTGTTGTAAACATATTTTGGTGGTTTATCTCCACTTCCTTTGTATGTCCCACTCCAATTATCATACATATAATTTATTCCAAATTGCCAAGACGACCAAGGTGATTTCACTACTTGATTACCTTGTTCCATTAATTGAACTAATTCCAATCTTAGTGATTCTATAGATTTTGTATTTTCTGCTCTCGCATCTTTAATTTTTCCTTGTAGCCCTTCTACAGAATCTTTTATGTCTTCTCTTGTTGCTATTGTTTCAACAGAATTGCTTACATTTTGATCTGTATTTACCTCTTCTGAAAAAGCATTTAACCCCATCATTAAAAATAGAATTACTAAGCCTATTGAATATT
>OLFT01000699.1_pt1 | contig 41197 bp, 20 predicted proteins | sample 1604921 | NCBI WGS metagenome assembly OLFT01 (sample SAMEA3888897, study PRJEB22519) | human gut metagenome | biome: human gut; feature: human-associated habitat; material: faeces | place: Denmark | collected 2013 | reverse complement strand
CAGAAGCAGACATAGCTGCGATACCCAACATCATTGCAATTGCTAATTTTTTCATCATCTTTTCTTTATAGGATTTATATTATTCTTTATTGGTTGATGCATTTTTCGCGTCATTCCGGGTCATGCGGATACGGTTGTAAACAGCCATACCGAGTGCCAGCGCGACAAGGATAGCCGGACCGATAATCTTCAGACTGTAAGTCAAGTGAAAGATACCCCAGCAGAAAAGGCTGGAAGCGAAATCGAGTGCTCCACCTTCGAAACCGGCGGGAATATTCACTGTCGGGTCACCCGTTGCAGCATATACATCTTTGGCAGCCAGCGTGAAGAAACCTGCCAGTCCTGTGACGAAATACAGTCCGACTGTTAAAGCTACCAGACCGATAATGAATGATTTCACTACGTTACCTTTTGTAATAGGCAGAATCATCGGGAATAAGTAGAACATACCTGCCAGAGAAGCCAGCGGTAAGAAACGGTTGCCCGGAAGGATAACAGCCAGGAAGATCGTTACAGGGATCAAAAGCAAAGATACCACCAACGTAGTCGGATGACCGATTACCAATGCAGGACTCATACCGATGCTCAAACCGGTATTATTCTTATATTTTTTAGCGATCAACTCACGGGTAGCGTCAGAAATCGGTTTCAAACCTTCGATGAAAAGGCTAGTGATACGTGGAATCAACTCCATCACCGCACCCATCTTGATTCCTAATCCTAAAATCCCCGGAATACTGTCCAATACTTCTTTCCAACTGGCACAACCCAGTGCTCCGATACCGCAACCGATGACTATACCCAGAAACAACGGTTCACCCATCAATCCGAATTTCTTTTTCATACCTTCGGAATCGATATTCAGTTTGTCGAATCCCGGAATTTTATCAAGTAGTTTGTTGATTACAATAGCAAACGGAACAAAACTTTGGCAGAAAGGCTGTGGAATAGAGATACCCTCCATTTTATCATAGAACTTTTGGAAAGCGGGAGCAGTCATATCCGCCATTACCAGTGTAATGATGTAGCAGATGATTGCAGCGAAAAATCCCCAGAAGATATTGTCGGAAGCAAAATAAACGATCGCTCCGATAAAGGCGAAATGCCAGTAGTTCCAAAGGTCGATGTTGACAGTGCGGGTTGTTTTAGTAAGCAACATCAGCAAATTAACACCCAGACAAACCGGAATAATAAAAGCACCGACAGATGTGTTGTAGGCAACTGCTGCTGCAGAGGGCCATCCCATGTCGAAAATACCCAGTTCCAATCCGTAGATTTCTACCATTTTACTTAGTGCAGGGCCCAGGCTGCTGGTAAGCAACGCTGTGACTACCGATAAACCGACGAAACCGACACCTACCAATAAACCGCTTTTCAGCGCTTTAGAGAATTTAATACCGATACATACTCCTAAGATTGTGAAAATGACCGGCATCATCACTGCCGCTCCAAGACCGATAATGTACTTGAATACTTCTTCCATTCTGTTCTATTTTTTCTCTGTTTTAATGATAAATTACCTGTGTTTCCCCCAGAGGGTATTAGTTGTAAACCGTGCCAAAAGTACGACCTTTTCCGCTTTCTTCCAAAACGAAACTCTTAATTTATCAGATATTGCATAAAAAATGGACATTTTTGACGTTTACGTGCACAAAAATGGTCGTTTCCGTGCACGAAAAACAAAAAATGCACCTACTTGACTAAAAAATCCTATCGGGTTTGGAGGAAAAACACTACTTTCGTAGCGTGAAAGACTTGTATGTTTAATCCTTAAAATAACAAACCATGAGACGAACTCTTTTTTCTAATTTTTTTATATTGGCTCTGCTGATTGCAATGACCGTTCCGGTATCGGCGCAACAGGTAGACGGCAAGTTGCCCTGGTCTGTACGGATGACCGAATCGGAAATGATCCGTTGCCCGGAATCCTGGCAACTCGATTTCCAACCGAAATTGAAGTGGGATTATTGCCACGGACTGGAATTGGGAGCTATGCTTGATGTGTATGATGCTTATGGTGACAAGAAAATTCGTGATTATGCCATTGCGTATGCAGATACAATGGTGCATGGGGACGGCAGCATTACCGCTTACAAATTAACTGATTATAGTCTCGACCGTATCAACTCCGGAAAAATTCTTTTCCGTATCTATGAGCAAACGAAGAATCCTAAATATAAAAAAGCGCTCGATCTGCTTTATAGCCAGTTTGAAGGACAGCCGCGCAATGAAGACGGTGGTTTCTGGCACAAAAAGATTTATCCTCATCAGATGTGGCTGGACGGAATTTACATGGGAGCTCCCTTCTATGCTGAATATGCCTTCCGTAATAATCTTCCGCAGGACTATGCAGATGTTATCAACCAATTTATCACCTGTGCGCGGCATACGTATGACCCTAAGAACGGTCTTTATCGCCATGCGTGTGATGTAAGTCGTACCGAACGTTGGGCAGATCCGGTAACCGGACAGTCGAAACATACTTGGGGACGTGCTATGGGATGGTATGCAATGGCATTGGTAGATGCACTTGAATTTATTCCGCTGCATGAAGCCGGAAGAGATTCCCTGCTGGATATCCTGAATAATGTGGCTGTGCAGGTGAAGAAACTTCAAGACCCGAAGACAGGAGGATGGTATCAGGTAATGGACAGGAGTGGGGACAAGGGAAATTATGTGGAATCTTCCTGCTCTGCTATGTTCGTTTATTCGCTCTTTAAGGCAGTCCGTCTGGGATATATTGATAAATCTTATCTGGATGTAGCGCTGAAAGGTTATAAGGGATTTCTCGATAATTTTATCGAAGTGGACAAAAACGGATTGGTAACCATCACCAAAGCTTGCGCAGTAGCAGGATTGGGGGGAAAAGTGTACCGTTCCGGCGATTATGACTATTATATAAATGAAACTATCCGCAATAACGATCCTAAAGCCGTAGGACCTTTTATTATGGCTAGCTTGGAATATGAACGTTTACAAAAGTAATTTCCGGCGATGAAAAGGACTATTTTTAAAGGAATGATGTGTTTGCTTCTGCTTGGCGTGGGAGCAACATCTGTTTATTCACAGCAACAGCAACGCAAAGACACGTTAGTTGTGGCACGTGACGGGACAGGAGACTATCGTAATATTCAGGAAGCAGTGGAAGCTGTCCGCGCTTTTATGGATTATACGGTAACTATATTTATCAAGAATGGTGTCTATAAAGAAAAACTGGTCATCCCTTCTTGGGTAAAGAATGTTCAACTGGTGGGCGAAAGTGCAGAGAAAACGATTATTACTTATGACGATCATGCCAACATCAATAAGATGGGGACATTTCGTACCTATACAGTAAAAGTAGAGGGAAATGACATTACTTTTAAGGATCTGACGATTGAGAATAATGCGGCTCCATTGGGACAGGCGGTAGCTCTTCATACCGAAGGTGACAGGCTCATGTTTGTCAACTGCCGTTTCCTGGGAAATCAGGATACTATTTATACGGGTTCTGAAAGAACACGGCTCTTATTTACCAATTGTTATATTGAGGGGACTACCGATTTTATTTTTGGTCCCTCAACTGCTCTATTTGAATATTGTGAGCTTCATAGCAAACGTGATTCATATATCACGGCCGCTTCAACCCCACAAAGTGAAGAATTCGGATATGTCTTCAAGAACTGCAAGTTGACAGCTGCTCCGGACGTGAAAAAAGTATATCTGGGTCGTCCGTGGCGTCCTTATGCCGCAACGGTCTTTATTAATTGTGAGTTTGGTAATCACATCCGCCCCGAAGGATGGCACAACTGGAAGAATCCGGAGAACGAAAAAACAGCTCGTTATGCCGAATTTGGAAATACCGGTGCAGGTGCTGACACGACAGGACGTGTAATGTGGGCCAAACAGCTGACAAAGAAGGAAATAACGAAGTATACCCCGGAAAATATCTTTAAAGAAAGTAGTAACTGGTATCCTTATAAATGAGAGAAGCAAGGCGAATGGTTGCCAGCCCGCTTGTGATTATTAGTTTCAACGCTTGAAACACTTTGCTTCAATACGGTGAACACATTGGTTTAACCGAAATAAATCGGTTTACGATAAGCTGCAAGTGTCTTGTAAGCATCTCCGGTTTGAAGGTGATAGAGGAAAATGATTTTTATATATAGAGAGTAGTATTATAATTATAGATAAATATGAAGACACAAAGACATAAAATGTGGGGGCTGCTGGCCGCAGTTTTCATTCTTTTTTCTGCATTTCGTGCGGACAAACCGGTTATCACTATCTTCATGATAGGCGATTCGACCATGGCTAACAAGAAAATAGATGGAGGAAACCCTGAACGTGGTTGGGGAATGGTGCTTCCCGGATTCTTTTCTGAAGATGTACGGATAGACAATCATGCTGCTAACGGACGCAGCTCCAAGAGCTTTATCAGTGAAGGACGTTGGGAAAAAGTGATTTCCAAAGTGAAAAAAGGAGATTATGTCTTTATTCAGTTCGGTCATAACGATGAGAAAGCAGACTCTACCCGTCACACTGATCCGGGGACAACTTTTGATGAGATTCTTCGCCGCTATGTAAATGAAACCCGTGCCAAGGGTGGAATACCGGTATTGTTTAACTCTATCGTCCGTCGTAACTTTGTGCAACCGAAGGATGACGCCATTGCAAAAGATGTCCGCCGCACGCCGGGGGAAAAGGAACAGCCGAAGGAAGGAGCTGTTTTATTCGATACACATGGTGCTTATCTGGATACTCCCCGTAATGTGGCAAAAGAATTAGGAGTGATTTTCATTGATATGAATAAAATCACTCATGACCTGGTACAAGGACTTGGACCCATAGAATCTAAGAAATTATTTGTGTTTGTTGAGCCCAATCAAGTGCCTGCTTTTCCGAAAGGCCGTGAAGATAATACTCACTTGAATGTATACGGAGCGCGAACTATTGCAGGGCTGGCTGTGGATGCCATCGGCAAGGAAATTCCGGAATTGGCGAAATATATCCGTCAATCCGATTATGTAGTGGCTCAAGATGGTAGCGGTGATTTCTTTACCGTGCAGGAAGCGATCGATGCTGTTCCCGATTTTCGCAAAGACATCCGTACCACTATTCTGGTTCGCAAGGGTACTTATAAAGAGAAACTCATCATCCCTGAATCCAAGATTAATATTTCCCTGATTGGAGAAGAAGGTACGATATTGACTTATGACGGTTTCGCAAACAAGAAAAATGTATTCGGTGAGAATATGGGAACTTCCGGTTCATCCAGTTGCTATATCTATGCTCCCGACTTCTATGCGGAAAATATCACTTTTGAGAACTCATCAGGTCCCGTAGGACAGGCAGTTGCCTGCTTTGTATCTGCCGACCGTGTCTATTTTAAGAACTGCCGTTTCCTCGGCTTCCAAGATACTCTCTACACATATGGGAAGCAAAGCCGTCAATATTACGAAGATTGCTATATTGAAGGAACAGTCGATTTTATTTTCGGCTGGTCTATCGCTGTTTTTAATCGCTGTCACATTCATAGCAAACGCGATGGCTATGTCACTGCTCCTTCTACCGATAAAGGGAAAAAGTACGGCTATGTCTTCTACGATTGCCGGTTGACAGCAGAGCCGGAATCCAAGAAAGTATATCTGTCCCGTCCTTGGCGTCCGTATGCACAGGCTGTATTTATTCGTTGTGAGTTGGGGAAACATATCCTTCCTGTCGGCTGGAATAATTGGGGCAAGAAAGAAAATGAAAAGACAGTCTTTTATGCCGAATACGAAAATCGGGGTGAAGGGGCCAACCCGAAAGCACGTGCTGCTTTCTCCCGACAACTGAAAAATCAGAAAGGATATGAGATAACAACTGTTCTGGCAGGAGAAGATGGTTGGAATCCGGTAGAGAACGGAAACAAACTGATAACGGTAAAGCGCTGATTTGATGAACAGGTAAAGAAACAAATTAGCTGGAAGCAGCAGAACAACAAAGCAGAAGTATAAATAAGTGGACATAAGAACAAAAGAGCGAAAAAACAGAATCCGACAAGATATTTTGTTCTTTTATTCTTATGTCTAAAATTGATGACTTGTTCTATAGAATGGTCCGATTCTGTTAAATAGCCGCTAAAGATTGCATTAAACTACAAGTATTTTTCTATCTTTACGGCACAGAACCGAGTGATATGATGAAGAAAACCTTAATTTCAGTAATCTTTTTGCTAGCTATTGTGTTCTTGACACATGCACAGCAGCACTGTTTTTTCACCCACTATTCTACTGAAGATGGATTATCCCAAAATACGGTGATGAACATCTTGCAGGATCACAAAGACAATCTTTGGTTTGCCACTTGGGATGGCATCAACCGTTTCAACGGTTATACCTTTAAAACATACAAGGCCCGTCAGGGAAACTATATCAGTTTGACCAATAACCGTCTTCATAGATACGATCTACACGGTTATCAGTTTGACCAATAACCGTGTAGATCGTATCTATGAAGACCGTTACGGTTTTCTGTGGCTACTGACCTATGATAATCGTGTCCATCGTTTCGATCCGAAGACGGAGACTTTTGAACAGGTGCCTGCTGCCGGAGAAGAGGGAAGCGCTTTCAATGTACATACCATTGAGGTGATGCCGAATGGAACCGTCTGGCTGCTGACAGAAAATGACGGAGCTATCCGAATCCAGACTCATCCGGATGAGAATAATCGCCTGACATGGGATATTTATTCCAGTAAGACGGAGTTATTTCCCTCTCTACATATACTCAAAGTACATCAAGATAAAGCAGGCAATGACTGGCTGTTGACAGATAACGGTCTCGGCATGATCCGCCCCGAAAAGAAAGAACCGGACTCTTACTTTACGGAGACAAAAGGAAAGTTTGGCGGAATGAACCAAGCTTTTTATGCAGTACAGGAGCGGGATAAGGACATCTGCTTTGCTTCGGATCATGGACGTATCTGGTCTTATCAGAAAGATAGCGGAGAATTTACGTTGATCGAGCTCCCCACGAAAGGACGGATCACTTCTATTCATCCGGTTGCACCGGACATCTCTGTGATCACTACTGATTCGGATGGTTTCTTTACTTACAACTTGCGGACTAAAACAAATGTGCATTATTCATTCCTGACTTGCAAGGCTTTACCCGCAAAACCGATCCTTTCTGCTTATGTAGACCGTGCTTCGGAAGTGTGGTTTGAGCAGGAAGAACCGGGTGTTGTAGCCCATTTTAATCCTTCGACCGGAGTGGTGACCCGTGAACAGATTCTTATTGAATACAGTAATCCCGAACGTTCCCGTCCGGCCTTCCATATCCATGAAGATGTAAACGGATATCTTTGGGTACATCCTTACGGAGGAGGTTTCTCTTATTTTGATCCTCAAAAAAAGCGGTTGGTTCCTTTCTATAATGAATTGGGTAGCCGTGACTGGCGTTTTTCCAATAAGATTCATTCGGCTTTCTCCGACAAACAAGGTAATTTATGGCTTTGCACCCACTCCAAGGGATTGGAGAAGGTGACTTATCGGAATGTACCTTTTGCAATGATGACTCCCATGCCGCATGAACATGAATCATTGCATAATGAGGTGCGTGCCCTGTGCGAAGACAAACTGGGTAATCTGTGGGTTGGCTTGAAAGATGGCATGCTTCGTATGTATGATGCCGATAAAACTTATAAAGGATACCTGACCGAAAGCGGCATCGTTTCTACTACTGGTACTCCCATGTTGGGAACTGTTTATTTTGTTATTCAGGATTCGAAAGGAATGATCTGGATTGCAACAAAAGGAGACGGACTTGTCCGTGCCGAGCCGACTTCTTCCAACGGAATGTCTTATAAACTGACCCGTTATCTTCATCGTGAAGAAGATATGTACAGTTTGAGCGATAACAATGTGTATTGTATCTATGAAGATCATTATGGTCGTATCTGGGTAGCTACTTTTGCCGGAGGTATCAATTATATTACGGAGAATGAAGCAGGAAAGACGTTGTTTATCAATCACCGGAACAATCTGAAAGGATATCCGATTGATCCTTGCTACAAAGCGCGTTTCATTACTTCCGATCATAATGGACGTCTGTGGGTAGGCACAACTACGGGAGCTGTTGCTTTTGATGAGAACTTTAAGAAACCGGAGGATGTGCAGTTTTATCATTTCTCCCGTATGCCGAACGATACGCAAAGTTTGAGTAATAATGATGTCCATTGGATTATTTCCACTAAGAAAAAGGAACTTTATCTGGCTACTTTCGGCGGGGGACTCAACAAACTGGTATCTATCAGTAAAGACGGTCATGGAGAGTTCAAATCATATTCCGTACTGGACGGTCTTCCTTCCGACGTCTTGCTTTCTGCCCGCGAAGATAGTAAGGAGAATTTATGGATTAGTACGGAGAATGGAATTTGTAAATTTATCCCGTCTGAAGAACGTTTTGAAAGTTACGACGAACGTAGTATTACTTTCCCGGTGCGCTTTAGTGAAGCGGCTTCCACATTGACGGCTAAAGGAAGTATGCTTTTCGGTGCCAGTGGCGGAGTCTTTATATTTAATCCCGACTCTATTCGTAAGAGTAGCTATATCCCACCTATCGTATTCTCCAAACTGATGGTGACTAATGAGGATATTACGCCCGGAGATAACTCCTTGTTGAAGGTGGATATTGACGATACCGACCCATTGGTGCTCTCACACAAAGAGAATATTTTCTCCGTTCACTTTGCGGCACTTGATTATACCAATCCGCAGAATATACAGTATGCTTATATTCTCGACGGATTTGAGAAACAGTGGACTTTTGCCGACAAACAGCGTAGTGTGACTTATACGAATCTTCCGAAAGGAGAGTATGTGCTCCGTGTTCGTTCAACGAATAGTGATGGTGTGTGGGTGGATAATGAACGTCTGCTGAACATTGTTATTCTTCCTTCTTTCTGGGAGACGCCGGTAGCTTATGTGCTTTATGTACTTTTTATTCTGATTATTATTTTCGTAGCCGTTTATATCCTGTTTACCATTTATCGGTTGAAGCATGAGGTTTCGGTCGAACAGCAGATTTCGGATATAAAACTACGTTTCTTTACTAATATATCGCATGAGTTGCGTACTCCGCTTACGTTGATAGCAGGTCCGGTGGAGCAGGTCTTGAAGAATGATAAATTGCCGGCTGATGCTCGCGAACAGTTAGTGGTGGTTGAACGGAATACCAATCGGATGCTCCGTCTTGTCAATCAGATTCTGGATTTCCGCAAGATTCAGAATAAGAAGATGAAGATGCAGGTGCAGCGGCTGGATATTGTACCTTTCGTCCGTAAGGTGATGGATAATTTTGAAGCTGTGGCCGAAGAACATCGGATTGATTTCCTGTTCCAGACTGAAAAGGAACATCTTTATCTTTGGGTGGATGCCGATAAGCTGGAAAAGATTGTATTCAATTTGCTTTCCAATGCATTTAAATATACGCCGAATGGCAAGATGATTACGATGTTTATCCGGGAAGATGAAAAGACGGTTTCTATCGGTGTGCAAGATCAGGGGATCGGTATCGCAGAAAACAAAAAGAAGTCACTGTTTGTCCGTTTTGAGAATCTGGTAGATAAGAATCTTTTCAATCAGGCTAGTACGGGTATCGGACTTTCATTGGTGAAAGAGTTGGTGGAAATGCATAAAGCGACTATTTCCGTTGATAGTCATTTGGGAGAAGGGAGTTGCTTCAAAGTAGATTTCCTAAAGGGAAAAGAACATTATGATAAGGAAGCCGAGTTTATTCTGGAAGATGCGGTTGCTCCGGCAAGAATGGGACAAGTAGTGGATATAGCCAATTCTTCCATTCAGTCTGAAACGTTGGTAAGCGATGAATCGGAGAAGATTGAAGATGTGTATGGGGAAGAATTTGCGAAAGAAGAAAACTCCAAAGAATTGATGTTGTTAGTCGAAGATAATCAGGAGTTACGTGAATTCTTGCGCAGTATATTTTCTCCGATGTACCGGGTGGTGGAAGCTGCTGACGGTAAGGAGGGGGCAAGCAAGGCTTTGAAGTACCTGCCGGATATTATCATCAGTGACGTGATGATGCCTGAAAAAGACGGTATTGAAATGACGCGTGAACTGCGTGCGGATATGACGACCAGCCATATACCTATCATCTTGCTTACTGCCAAAACTACGATTGAAAGCAAACTGGAGGGACTGGAATATGGTGCGGACGATTATATAACGAAACCTTTCAGTGCTACCTATTTGCAAGCCCGTGTGGAAAATCTGTTGATGCAGCGTAAGAAACTGCAAAGTTTCTACCGGGATAGTCTGATGCATATCAATATTTCTACCGGCCAGGAGGTAGCGCCTGTGGCTACGGATATGCCGTCTGCTGAAGAAGATGCCTCCGAAACTGTACCTGCAACTCTCGAAATGTCTCCCAACGACCGTAAGTTTATGGATAAATTGGTAGAGTTGATGGAGCAGAACATGGATAATGGAGAACTGGTGGTAGATGATCTGGTTCGGGAACTGGCTGTCAGCCGTTCTGTCTTCTTCAAGAAGCTGAAAACACTTACCGGACTGGCTCCGATTGAATTTATCAAAGAAATGCGTATCAAGCGGGCTACACAATTAATAGAAACCGGAGAATTTAATATGACCCAGATTTCGTATATGGTCGGCATTAATGATCCGCGTTATTTCAGTAAATGCTTTAAAGCACAGGTTGGAATGACGCCTACGGAGTATCGGGATAGAGTAGGGAGATAACAAGAAAGGCTATCAGATAAAATGATAGCCTTTCAATTTTAGTATGTCTTTCAGATTACTTATTATTCTTTCCAACGTGGGTCGCCTACATTAGCTGTGAATAATGGATCCTTAATTCTGAAGTCTCCATTTTCTGGATCAACAAACAACTCGTCAGATTTATTACATTCTATCCCATCCATTGTACTGTCGAACGTACAATCGGAAGTGACATAGACCTTGCTGTAGGTACATTTGTTCTTTACATTGCAAGCTTTGATTGTATTGGTTGTGGCTCCTTTGGCTATGATTGTATTTTCCATATACATACTTGTGTCAGCTTCTTTATTATACAATTCGAGGAATGCTTTCGCACTACCGATTCCATAAAGGGTACAGTCGCTGACTTTTATCTGCGATTGGTTAATCAGATAGAAGTATTGTTGAGTGATATTCATCACTGTACTGTTTGTCAGTTCTATAACAGGAACTTGCGCAACAGCTGATTCTTTGAATGCAAACAGAGCTGCAGAACTTCCGTTAATGATACAATTATTGATAACTGCTTTTCCTATACGTACCGCTGAACCGTTCTTTGCACGAATTATACCTTTGCTTTTCTCTACCACACAGTTTTCTACCAATACGGTGTTAATGTCGGCATCTATATCCTGAAGGTTGAACATATAATCACCTTGTGGATCGATGTGCAAGTTGTAGAAACGTATCATGTCTTTTGTCCCTTCTGCTGTAATGGTTTTAATTTTCATCGTAGCTTGTTCCTCACCACCACTTGCTCCCCAAAATATGATTGAAGTTATAGAGCTAGGAATTGTAACTTTCTCACTGAAATCAATAGCTGTAGAGTGAGGGATGACAAACACGATATTTCCACTTTGAGCAGCAAGCACCTCATTAGGATCATCAGCAGCTGTAAGATATACAGGTGTATAACCGTCCGGGAAGTTTTCTGTAGTTTGGAATGATTTCTCACCTCTCAAAATTTCTTCACCACTGACAGTATTGTATATACCAATAGTATATGCGGTAGAAGCAGCCAGTCCTGTAAGTTGGTAACTACCTTTAGCATTCATTTCCGAAGTGATTGGAATGTTTGTAACTGCTGAAGTTTCTGTGTTCGTCAGTAGGAAATGAGTTACACTCTGATTCTTTTTCCATGTGATAATGGCAGTAGAACCGGTGATGGTTGAGATATCTTCAATTAACTGTTCTGTTTTAGTCTTAAAGCTTGTATTTTCCGGATATACCCATTTGGAAGGTGATGCTATTTCTGAGCATGAGCGAATACGAATATAGTAATTGGTATTTGCATCCAATCCCTCAATAGTGTATGGAGAGCTTTTTATACTCTTATCCTCTCCGAAAATAACAGAGCCTTCCTGATAATTTTCAGCGGTGAGTTCAGAAGTATTCACTTCAATGATATAATAATCGGTATTGATTGTATTATTCCATATAACTTCAGCATCGTTGATGCTAGGGCTGACTGCCAGTTTAGTACTACGGAACAGACGATTGTAGGCACTGTCTGTTTCCCAATCATTTGCTTTCTCACACGATGAAAGCAGTACGGTCAGGACTATAAAAAGTCCTGATAAAACCGTATATTTTGTTGATTTGATAATATTCATGTTCATGAGATCAATTATTGAATGATATTCATACATTTATTAGAAGTTATAGGAGTTTTCTATGTATCCATTGGCATCCGAAACTGTTTTGGAGCCTATTGGTAATAGATGTCTATTTTTGATTGTAGTATTTAAACCACTGCTGATATCATCTACATACTCAAGATTTAAATCATTGGTTGTTTTGCTAGTATCTGCTACTCCTTTCTTCCATTCATAGTTAGTTCCCCAACCAGTAACATACTCATAACCTGCAGTCTTTGCAGCTTCCTTCACTTTATCAGGATCCTCAAGGTCTCTAAGGTCGGGAGGAATTTGTTCAGTACGCCAAGTGATACTGTTCATATCAATAGAATATGGATCATCACTTTTCATTTTGTAGAAGATAAATTTAGGAGCTGTTTCAATCATGGCTTTATAGTCTGTCCTGAACTGATCCAGTTTTTCAGAGAGTGTTCCCCAACGTATCAGATCGTATTTTCGAACACATTCTCCTGCAAATTCCCATGCGCGTTCCTGGTCAAGTGCTTCCATGAAGTTGTTTCGGGCAGATGCTTCAATTGCTGTTTTGGCAGCAGTCTGGGCAGCAGTATCGAAAGCACGAATGTGTACTTCTGTCAAAGCTTCAAGTGCGGTTTTAGTAGTGGTGCCGTTTGGATTGCTACTTTCTAATCCATACAAGTTATACATAACTTCAGCATACATTAATAAAATATCAGAATAACGCATCACTACCCAGTTAATACCCGGAGCCCATTTCTGGTCTGTATTTTGTGCCAAAGAGATGATTGCATCGTCCATTCTACGGATATCCCATTTTGCTACGTAAGCACTGAAAGGAGAGTTGGAAAGCAATGTCTCTTTTATGACTGCTTTATTGTCTACTGTAGTCTGTTTTAATTCATAATAGGCGCATGTAATGTCTCTACGGCTGTCGTTATTGTCAAAAGACAAGATATAAGAAGCTGTGAGTCTGATGTTACCACTACTGTTGCCTTTTGCGCCATATTTATTGCTGGCACCATTAATACGAACTCCGGTACTGTATCCCATTTCACCTGATCTTCCTAATCCGTGAGCTACCTCGTATAGATTTTCGTAATATTTAGTATCTAATGTCCGCTTGTTGATCAAATCCCATTGGTTCTCAAAAGACGGATTCAATTTATGAACTTGTTTACTAACTACAATATCCAAATGTGCCAATGCACGTTCGTGTAGTTTTTGAACTTCTGCTTCTGACGGGCGTTGAGTGGGGAATTGTCCGTCACTGCAAGTCGGATGATTTCTATAACCTGTTTTTGCCTGTTCGCGGATGCTATATCCGGCACGTGATAAAGCAATACGGGCAAATAGACCATGTGCAAAACCTGCAGTGGCATGTTCTGTTGTGTATCCGTCTTCACCTGCCCAAGGAAGATAATTTGCAGCTTCATCCAGATCATCTAATAGTTGGTCTAAGATAACGTCACGGTCTGTTTTTGCTGCATACATGTTAGAACCGTCAGCTTGAGTAGGTTCAAAACGCATAGGGACATCTCCGTAATTTTTAACAATATCATAATATACCATTGCACGCATGGTCAATGCTTCTCCTAAATAGCGAAGCATTGGTTTACGAGTGGTAGTCCCTTCTGCTAACAGATCACTATTACGAATACCATCAATAACGATGTTGGCATTTTCAATAATAGCAAAGCATCTTTCCCAGTTTGTATCGAGTTTATCCCATCCTTTGCTTAGATAGTAGTTTCCTAATCCTCTTTCTGAATTCTGATGAACTTCAGATTGCTTGGTTGCATTTGCCAGTTCGATATCTGTATTATTACCAAAATTAATAGGGATACGAGAACCATAAGTATGGTCGTATGTCAAATCGGCATATACCTTGTTTAACGCCTGTTCTGTATATACAACAGAGTTAAAGACGTTTTCTCCTTTTAATTCCGAAGGGGAAGACTGATCGAGAAAATCACTGCATGAAAACAATCCCAGCAGTCCGGTTCCTAATAATATTGATTTTATATAAGTTTTCATATATGTATTTCCTTTCTATTTATGGGTTAGAATGTAACATTAATACCCCCTACAAATGAGCGGCTTTTGGGATATGCGGAGTAATCTACACCTGGAGTCATAGGAGTACTGCGGCGTGTATCTACTTCCGGATCTGCTCCTGAATATTTGGTAAAGCAGTATAAGTTGTAACCAGTTACATAGATACGTACGTTTTGCATAAATATTTTGTTTACAAAAGCTTTAGGCAATGTGTATCCAATTGAGATATTGTTGACGCGGAGGAAAGAACCATCTTCTACTGCCCAGTCAAGCAATGGCATCTCTGTAATTGAGCCCGGATTATACATGGAAGCTCCGGCATTCACTTCATTTAAACGATTAATAGTATAATCAAGTCCATTACTTTTGATATATGAACTCTTTAACATATTTTCTCCTGTTGTGGGATCAATCCAAGAATAACGTTTGGCTAAAGTGAAGTTGTCATTTAAATTCCATCCCTTTTTAGTATCATTATAGTAGCCTGAACCTAATTTGGTCGCATTAACGATCTTGTTACCAAGAGAGTAGTTAAAGAAGGCTGATAGATCAAAATTCTTGTAGCGCATGTTTATACCGAAACCACCAGTAACAGTTGGAACTGTATTGCCCAAACGCTTTTTAGTAAATTTACCATCTTCATCAGCTTTCAGTTTCAATGCACCCGGACCGAAATTGTTATATTTAATCAGCTCCGTTGGATCAGTAAGGTTTTCGTTAAGTACCCATTTACTACCGTCCCATGAGAAATTGTCAGTAGTGTAAAAACCATCCAATTCATATCCATATACTTCTCCCAGACGTCCTCCTTCTTCAATAAAGAAGTCGTTTTGTCCGGCTGGCTTACCTCCCCAGTTACTACTTTGCCAAGTTTGTCCTCCGGCTAGTTTGTCAATTTTGGCTTTATTATAAGAAATGTTGAAGTTCGCATTTAAACCGAAGTCCTTAGTATCTACTATGACTGCGTCTAATGCTAATTCTATACCTTTGTTCGATGTCTGTCCAAAATTCTTATATTGGGTGGAAAAACCTGTACTTGAAGGAATTGTTGCATTCATTAATAGGTCTTTAGTTGTATTCCAATATGCATCAATGCTACCTGATAAACGGTTATTCCAAAATCCGAAATCAATACCTAAGTTACGGGTAAGCGTTGTTTCCCATTTTAGATCAGGATTGGAAAGATTGGAAGCATGTTGTAGCACAACAGCACTCATTTCATTGAAATAAATGTTCTTATCACTTGTTTCCGCTAATGAGAAAGTAGAATTGATGGCACCAGATTTGATACGGTTATTACCGGCAGTACCCACACTTAAACGTAGTTTTAGGTTGGATAACCATTCCTTGCTTCTTTCCATCCATGCTTCGTCAGATATTCTCCATGCCAGAGCTAATGAAGGGAAATATCCCCATTGGTTTCCTTTGGAGAATTTACTGGATCCGTCAGCGCGCATGGTGAAAGTCATCAGATATTTGTCTTGTATTGTGTAGTTGACACGTCCGAAGAACGATAGCAGATTATCTTTAAAGCCAATGTAAGTAGAGGTTGGCAATGCTGTTCCGTTACTCATACCGGAAAGAACATCATCAATGGTCATATATTTGGAAAATGCAACAGAAGTGTTGATTGTCTCGTGATCATAACTGCTTGAAACTTCATGTCCCAACATTACATTTAACTTGTGCGTGTTATTCAAGAATTTGGTATCATATGTTACTGTATTTGCATTACGCCAGTTCTTGTTAATAACCTTGTTTAATAGAGCTTGTGGTTGTCCATAATAACCATATTTAGAATTACTTGTAGCTTCCACTCCCCATACTTGGTCCGTATTGTTATATCTCCAGCCATAACCGAACTCACTTCTGAAAGTCAATCCTTTGATTGGTTTCCAATTAAGTCCTACATTATAGTTTTGTTGTAGCCGAGTCTGTTTTTTGTAAGTTGCATTTAAACGTTCTAACGGATTATATTGTGCATTATTCACATTCTCATCATCATCGCTGTCAGAACTTGTTGTATTTATTTCTTCTACTGGCTTATAGATAACGGAACGTGCTATCAATGAATTGGCTGCGCTTGATTCATTTGCATCTGCTCCACCACTGATACCATCAATCGTTTGGTAACTAAAACGGGCGTTAAAGTCCATCGTTAACCATTTGCTGATATTGGTATTAAGTTTAGCATTAATGTTCTCTTTAGAGAAGCCTGAACCAAGCATGATACTTTTTTCTTCGTTATGGGCGTAGCTGACGCTGAACTTAGTATCTTTATTGCCTCCACTTACACTCACATTGTATTGTTGCTGATTTCCTGTGCGACCAAAAATTTCATCCTGATAGTCAGTACCTTTCATCGATTTGTAAATATCCAAATCATCAAAGATACCATATTTCATACCTTCCTGATCTATTTCTTGTTGCCATAATACATATTCGTACGGGTTTAATACATCTACCATTTTGGTAACTTTACGAACACCGAACGAGGCACCCAAGTTTACCTGGATTTTACCTTCCTGACCGGATTTAGTAGTGATGATGATAACACCATTTGCACCGCGGGCCCCATAAATAGCAGTAGAAGAAGCATCTTTCAATACATCTACTGATTGAATATCTGTTGGAGCAATATCAGAAATACTTGATACGGGAAATCCGTCTACAATATAAAGCGGTGAGTTATCTTGGGATAGAGAGCCACCACCACGTACGCGGATTTTTACGTCTGCATCAGGAGATCCTTCAGTAGTCGTAATAGATACACCGGCCATTTTTCCTTGTAGTGCTTCTGATGCGGAAGATACTGGAATGGCAGCAATCTGTTTTGCACTAACAGAAGACACTGAACCAGTCAAATCCTTTTTGGCAACAGTGCCATAACCAATTACTACCACCTCATCTAGTGCTTGTGTGTCATCAGAAAGGGTGACATTAATAGGGCCTTGTCCTTTTATAGCAATATCCTGCGTCTTCATTCCAATATAAGAAAATGTAAGGGTTGCTTTTGCAGGAACTTTAATAGAATAGTTACCATCTAAATCGGTAATTGTACCGTTGGTGGTATTGCCTTTCTCAACTATAGAAGCTCCGATGATCGGTTCTCCTGTTGTGTCTTTCACATTACCTTTTACGGTAATTGTTTGCGCTGATACGCCAAGCGATATCGCTGCAAATAGCATTAGCAGCCAACTGCGCATGTTTTTCACTTTGTTAGACATTCTTTGCATGTTTATTAATTAATGGTTATTGTTTTTGATTCTGTACTCACATTTAGGGTTAATTCCTCGGTACAAAAGTATAGGAATGTGAATATAGGTATGTGCAATATTTGTTTTTCACCTAGTATTTTTTGTTTTTTAATTGCTGACAGGCATTTTTATGATAGTTTTGAAACAAAAAATACACATGATAGCTTGAAATGCCTTGTTTTGTCGATTTTAGTACTTGGGAAAAACAAAATTTGAACATGACTATTCTTTTTCCTGCTTACTTTTGCTCCCATTAATCTAATAATGTATGAAAATGGATATAATTCTAAGTAGATGGTATTGGGCCGTTTTGTTTGTTTTTGGAATCATGGCATGTACTGATAGTGTTGATACCAATGAAAATCCGAAAGAACCCGAAGGGACTGGAGATGTTCAAGATGAAAAGATACCGGCTTTTCCTGGGGCGGAGGGACATGGACGCTACACGACCGGAGGACGTGATGGCGATGTATATATTGTTACTTCATTGGAAGACAAACAGCAAAACGGAACCTTACGTTATGGTATAGAGAAATTAAGCGGAAAACGTACGATTGTTTTCCAAGTATCAGGAACTATTCATTTAAATAGTGATTTAAAAATAAAAAATGGAGATTTAACCATTGCAGGTCAGACAGCTCCGGGTGATGGTATTTGCTTAGCTGGCTATCCGGTCTTTTTGGAGGCAGATAACGTAATTGTCCGTTTTCTACGTTTCCGAATGGGAAATAAAGAAGATGTAAGTGCAGATGGGGCAGATGCTTTTGGTGGTCGGTATCATAAAAATATAATGATTGATCATTGTTCCATGAGTTGGTGTACCGATGAATGTGTTTCTTTCTATCAAAATGAAAATTTCACATTGCAATGGTGTCTCATTTCTGAAAGTCTACGTTTAGGTGGTCATACGAAAGGTCCACATGGTTATGGTGGTATTTGGGGAGGAATGAAAGCTTCTTTTCATCATAATCTATTGGCGCATCACGATAGCCGTAATCCTCGTTTAGGTCCTGGAGTTAATTCGACAAAGGAGAATGAAATTGTAGATATGCGTAATAATGTTATTTATAACTGGTGCGGGAACTCTTGCTATGGTGGAGAAGCCATGCATGTAAATATTGTAAATAATTTCTATAAACCCGGTCCTGCTACCCCTACCGGCACTTCAAAGCGTGGACGTATTATTGCTATTGATAAAAAAGTGAGTGATTCGGATAAGAAATCATATCCGGCTATTTTTGATACTTGGGGAGATTTCTTCATTCAAGGAAATGTAGTGGATGATGGAAAAATTAACGGTGCGGCTGATTATGACCGTTGTGTGAAAGCCACGGAGGATAATTGGGAGTATGGTGTTTATAATCAGTTTGATAAAAAGTATGGAACTTTGGATGAAGATACAAAAAAAGCTCTTAGACGGACAATTCCTGTAGAGACAGGTACTGTTACAACTCATGATGCCCGTACGGCCTTTGAGCGTGTAATGGATTATGTGGGTTGTTCATTGAATAGAGATGAAATAGATGCACGCATTGTTCAAGAGACTCGAACTGGAACTGCAAATTATCAGGGAAAGAATGAGCACAATGGTCAGGGAGTTGTTGAAGGTATTGACTGGAAAAGTGTGGGATATCCAAAGAAAGGTATCATTGATAGCCAGGATGACGTGATTCCTATTGGAGCATTGTCTGCATGGCCTGAATTGTTACAAGGTACTGTGCTGAAAGATTCCGATAATGATGGTATACCTGATGAATGGGAAAGAAAGCATGGTTTAAATCCGGATGATGCTTCAGATCGAAATGGTAGAACGGTAGATGAAGAAGGGAAATATACGAATTTGGAAATGTATATGAATAGTTTGGTTCAAAAAATTGTTGAAGGACAGAATAAAGGAGGGATACAATAGACAAATCTGCTATATTGGGATATTATTTTGATAAATAAAAAGAATATGAATTTAATCTTTCGTTGTTTGGTTGTATTTTTAACTATGATGGGGAGTGAAGTTATTTTTGCCTCTTCAGGTGTTGGTAATACTCTTGATTTTGGAGAGCTGGCTGCTTTTCCTGGTGCAGAGGGATATGGGAGCATGACTACAGGTGGACGTGGTGGTAAGGTGTATATAGTTACTTCATTGGCTGATAATGGATTACCTGGTACTTTACGATATGGTATAGAAAAGTTGGATGGTCCTCGTACTATCATTTTCCAAGTATCTGGTACGATATTTCTGCTTAAAGACTTGAAAATACGGAAAGGGGATTTAACCATTGCGGGACAAACTGCCCCAGGAGGAGGAATTTGTATAGCGGGTTATCCGGTAACAAACTATGCAAGTAATGTAATTCTTCGTTTTTTACGTTTTCGTATGGGTAATAAAGAGTGTGTACATCCTGACGGCGCGGATGCTTTAGGAGGGAAAGGAGCGAAGAATGTGATTATAGATCATTGTTCTGTAAGTTGGTGTACCGATGAATGTGCTTCGTTTTATGAAAATGATGATTTTACTATGCAATGGTGCATTATTTCGGAGAGCCTTAGATTGGGAGGACATACAAAAGGACCTCATGGTTATGGAGGAATCTGGGGAGGTGAACACTCTTCTTATCATCATAATCTGTTAGCCCATCATGATAGTCGTAACCCTCGTTTTGGTTTAGGAGCCAAGGCTCGTAAGCATGGAGAATGTGATGGTGATAATGTCGATTTTCGTAATAATGTTATTTATAATTGGGGAATGAATAGTTCGTATGGTGGGGAAAGGATGAATATTAATCTAGTGAATAATTATTATAAACCGGGTCCTGCTACAGTGACGGGATCTAAACGTGGGCGGATTTTTGCTATAGATGCAACAGAAGATGGAAATGGAGGTTATTTGTGGGGAAAGTATTATATTGATGGTAATGTTGTAGACGGAGGGGCAGATGATAAAAACAGCCAGAAGGCTACAGCTGATAATTGGGAATATGGAGTTTATAATCAATTCTCAAGTAATTATAAAAAAGTAATTACAGAAAAGACTAAAGATTCTATTCGTCTGAATGAACCTCACGGGTTTGCATCGGTAACGACACATACAGCTTTCAATGCTTATAAACGAGTATTGGATTATGCGGGATGTTCATTACATCGAGATGATGTTGATATACGTATTGTGGAGGAAACACGTACCAGGACAGCCGGATATAAAGGTTTGAATAATCATAATGGAGAAGGGGGCATGTGGAAAAGTGAAGGATATCCGAAACCCGGATTGATAGATAGTCAGGATGATTTGCTTTCTTCAAATGCTCCGGAGAATGTTTCTCCATGGCCTGTTCTTCCACAAGGAACTGTCTTGGTTGATTCCGATAATGATGGTATGCCTGATGTATGGGAGAGAAAATTTGGATTAAATCCGAATGATGCTTCTGATGGTAATGGAAAAACGATAGATAAATATGGTCAGTATACCAATCTAGAAATGTATATGAATAGTTTAGTACATGATATTGTTGAAAAACAGAATAACGGTGGAAAGAAATAATTTATAAACAGATAAGATTTGTCTTTGTCGGGCGAGGTCGTTTATCATAATCGTATTCACCGGTTTTTATCCGGCATTCATCGGAATTTATACCGTAAATCAACAGAAAAGCCTGTGGAAGCATAGGGAAATGATGTATCTTTGAACCATTAATCAATTAATAATAGAGACAATGGAAGAGAAACAAAATTTTCCCCGTGCTACAGGCTTTTCCGGTAAAATACTGATAGCTTCACTTTTTATCCTTTCCGGGATTCTACTGTTTGCCCGTAATATGGGATGGATTACATCAGAAGTATTTGATATAATCGTATCCTGGCATTCACTCCTTATATTATTAGGTATATATGCTATGATTCGCCGCCATTTCATCGGTGGAATCATCCTTTTTCTGGCGGGTGCCTATTTTTTGACAGGAGGACTTTCCTGGTTGCCGGAGAATTCACAGGCAATGGTGTGGCCCCTCGCCCTGATAATAGCAGGTGTTTTATTTATCTTCAAACCCGGCAGAAATAAGAGGGCGCAATGGGCTCGCCAGCATACAATGGAACATCGTCGGCAATGGATGAAGATGCATCAGGGTAGACCCGGCATGAACTTTGAGAGTGAACAACAACAGTCGGAATCAGTAGATGGCTTTTTGCGTTCGGAGAATGTCTGGGGAGCTGCACGCCACGTAGTACTTGATGAGTTGTTTAAAGGAGCCATCATTCGTACCTCTTTCGGGGGGACAACTATTGATCTTCGCCATACCCATATTGCACCGGGAGAAACCTATATTGATTTGGATTGCAGTTGGGGGGGAGTCGAAATTTATGTCCCGTCGGATTGGACAGTCGTCTTCAAATGCAATGCTTTCTTTGGAGGATGTGATGACAAACGCTGGCAAAATGGGAATGTAAACAAGGAGAGCATATTGGTCATTCGTGGAACGCTTTCTTTCGGAGGCTTGGAAGTTAAAGACTAGCGTATGAAAGCACATCCGATAATAGATTATCCATTCCGCTGGATTCCGATGCTGGTGCTGGCGTTGATTCTGGTTGCGACACAGGTGGCTTTAGTCTGTGGATATACCGGAAACGACTATCTTCCTGCTCTGGTAGATGGAGTGGCAACAATTGGTTGGCTGGCAGCCATAGCCTATTTGGCCTGGTTTGTGGTCGGTCTTGTTTCGTTGTTCCAGACGGATATAATCATGATAATCGTTGGAAGCCTGTTATGGCTGGCGGGTAGTTTTATGATCTGTGATATCATGGTGAGGATTGTAGGCATATCCTATATTCCTTTTGCGCAGACAATACCTTTCCGGTTACTGTTCGGACTGCCAACCTTGATTGCCATTACTTTATGGTATCGCCTGATCGTAACTAAAGAAGAAGTACAGAATCAGGAACTGGATAAAGAATTGGCTGCACATCAGCTAACTGTGACCGAACAACAAGGAAAACCACAGACAGAATTAATAGATCGCATTACAGTGAAAGACGGTTCCCGAATTCATCTGGTAAAGGCAGATGAACTGATCTACATACAAGCGTGTGGAGATTATGTGATGCTGATAACTCCTACCGGAGAATATCTGAAAGAACAAACAATGAAGTATTTTGAGACCCATCTGTCTCCTGATACATTTGTGCGTGTACATCGTTCTACGATTGTCAACGTAACACAAATTTCGCGGGTGGAGCTTTTTGGAAAAGAAACTTATCAGTTGTTATTGAAAACTGGCGTGAAACTAAAAGTGAGTCTTTCCGGTTACCGGTTATTAAAAGAGCGGCTGGGGATCTAAAATTGGTTCAATCTTATCATAAAAACTGATTTTTCCCCCATATCGGTCAAAAAATGAATGTCAGAATGAAAAGCTTCCACTACTTTTGTTTCCATCATCTAATAATGTGAATAAGGAAATGAGAAGAATATTAGTTAATGTCTGTCTGCTGGCAATGGTCGTGGGAGGAACGATGTCTTTTTCCTATGACATACCCGAAAAACAGGAGACAGGCGTCCGGGAAGATCGAGTGATCTCTTTTCCCGGAGCTGAAGGACACGGTAGATACACGACAGGCGGCCGTGGTGGTAAAGTGTATCATGTGACTTCTTTGGAAGACGATGGTTCGCAAGGGACTTTACGATGGGCTTTGAAACAAAATGGACCTAAAACGATTGTTTTTGATGTGGCTGGCACGATTCATCTGAAATCGGAGTTACGAACAGGGAAAGATCATCTCACCATTGCAGGACAGACTTCTCCCGGAGGAATCTGTCTGGCTGATTATGGCTTTTCTATTAATTCTAATAATGTAATTATCCGTTTTCTTCGTTTCCGCCCCGGAGAAGCCAGTGGAAAAGAACCCGATGGATTGGGCGGCTGTGATAAAAAAGATATTATGGTAGACCATTGCTCCGTTAGTTGGAGTGTGGATGAATGTCTTTCCGTTTATGGTATGGAAAACTCCACGGTACAATGGTGTATTGGCTCTGAAGCATTAAGAAAAGCGACTCATGTAAAAGGGGCACACGGATATGGCGGTAATTGGGGAGGCCATAAAGCTTCCTATCATCATAACTTGATCGCTCACTGTGAAAGTCGCGTGCCGCGTCTGGGCCCTCGTCCTTCTACATTAGCTCTTGGCGAATGTGTTGATATTCGGAATAATGTTTTCTACAACTGGGCTGGAAACGGTTGCTATGGCGGAGAAGATCAGCATGTCAATATCGTCAATAACTATTATAAACCGGGACCGGCAACCAAACAGGCCTCCAAACAGGTGCAATATCGTATCGCCAAAGTCGGAGTTTATCCGCAGGCTTATGTTTACGTTGATGGAGAACCCAAAAAGAACTTAGCTTTTCAACCTTACCTGCAGAAATGGGGAACTTTCTATATTGATGGAAATAAGATAGAAGGTAACAACAGAGTGACTGCCGATAACTGGACGGATGGGGTCTATGCCCAGTTGAAGAATGATGAAAAAGTAGACTTCCTTTGGACAGAAGAAGCCAAAGAATCTATCCGTCTGAAAGAACCTCTTGATTTTGGAGTAATCACTACCTATTCGGCTGACAAGGCTTATGAACAGGTAATGAACTATGCGGGTTGTTGTAATTATCGTGATGAAGTAGACAAACGTATCATCTCTGACACCCGGAAAGGAACGGCAACTTTCACAGGAGAAGGAAATAAACCCGGATTTATCAATAGCCCCGAAGATATAGGTGATTCTCCCTGGCCGGAATTGTCAATAGCAGGTCTTTCGATACCGGTGGATTCAGACGGTGATGGCATACCTGATGAGTGGGAAATAAAAAACGGACTTGATCCGAATAATCCCGCAGATGGAAATACAAAAACGAAAGATCCGAATGGACAATATACGAATCTTGAGGTATATTTGAATAGTTTGGTGCAAAATATAGTCGATGCACAGAACAAATAGGTAATCAGTAATTCTCCGTTCAATGCGGTGAATTTAGATGATATGCCTTTCAGGTGTTTTATGATAACACTTGAAGGGCATATCTTTTTTGTGCATAGCTATACTTGAGGGGCACTTTTTGCCCCAGTCCGTTTTTTCCTCCTTTTCTACTAAATCTTACTCTATCTTCTCTTGTTTAATCTTCAAATTTGCACTGGTGAAAGAACAAAGAATTCACTTTAGCGAAAAACATCTTAATGTATAATGAAAATCTAAACAAATGAGAAACATGAATCTATTATTCCGGAGTATGAATTCTCCTTAAAAAGCCCCCCTGTCCCTTGGGGGAAAAGAACACTATAATGGTTGTTGTATTTTAAAACTGTATAAACTAATATTTATGAGACATCTAACGAAATTTTCAATTTTACTATTTCTCACTTTCTTCTCTTGCTCACAGCAGATAGAGGAGGGATGGGAATCTGGCGAGTTACCTCAAGAGCCCGAAACGCATCCTGTAAGCGTTAGTTTTAGCCGGGCAAGTCTTGAAACCTTTACCGAACAAGGCATAACGGAGATTGGCATTTATGCGTATCTGAAAGATTCTATGGTATACGGAAAGAATCTACCTTTAAACGATGGGAATTTGCAAATAGATCTTCCTCTCGGAGAAAATCTGCAAACTTTCGCTGTAGCGAATGCGGATCATCTGACCGATGTAGACAGCCTCTCTAAAGTGGTAGTGTATCAAGATATCTATGCACAAAAACAGGTGTATATTTCCAATGTTGTAGATCTGACTTCAGACTATTCTGTCAGTAATCTAAGTCTGGAACTGAAACGTTTGGTTGGACAAGCTACATTCCAACCTAGAGAAACTGCAGATGAACTCAATGCTATTACTCGGTTTGACCAGTTGAATGTCACTTTTACGAATGTAGGTGTTGCCTATAAAGTAAAAACCGGAGCATGTGTTCAACAGGATATAACGATTAGTGTGGATCGGGCTGCAGGCTTTAGTGCATCTGTTTATTCATTTCCAACAATCAATGCAGACTTAAGAACGTCGGTAGATGTGGTATATTTGAAAGGCGGAGAAGAAGTAAACCGCACAAATAGTCCGCTTGATACAGGCATTGCCTTTGAACCGTCCAAACATTCTATAGTCTATATGCCTATATTAGAGGAAGCGTATTTACAAAATTCGTGGACTCGTAGTCTGGTCATGAGTAAAACTGATATGTTACCCCAACCATTTACAATAGAAGAATCTGAATTTTAAAACAGGAGTCTTATGAGAAAAAATATAATTTATTCTTTAGTGGGATTGGCACTTCTACTGGGTACGTATGCTTGCTCTGATGATGATAAGTATTCGACTTCAGTAGTAAATCAAATCGAATTATTCTTGGATGATGAACCGTGGGCAGTGAATACGGGATTATCAACCAAACCTCTTTTTATATATAAAGATAACGGAGAGTATTTTGCTAATTATACCTCACATTATCGTTTCCAGTTACCTAATGGAAAATATAGGATTCTGTCAACAACACAGACAGATTCGATTCCTTGTCCGAGTAATTTGAATGATATTATTATTCGGCAAGATCTGGCGGCAAAAACGAAGTATGCTATTTCAGCACCTGTGGAATACAGTTCTCCGTTCAAGGATCCGTTGAGTATTCGTATGTATAACCGGACAGGAGTGATCCGTCTGAAAGCTACGGATAAAAAAGCGGATAAGAGATATTCTACGGTACGCGCTGTGCTTTCATGTCCGATTTCCGGTTATAAAGTGTCGGATGCCAGATTCATAGAAACACCGATAGAAATAATCCGCGATAAAGCTACCAGCAGTGGTGGTGTGAATTATACAGATGATATGGTGTTGTTTGAGACGCGGACGATAGGAAAAGAGATAGGTATTCGCATTGATTATTTGGATCAGCATAATAATGTGGTGCAGTCGAAAACTATTGATGGTACATTCCCTATATTGCCCGATGACACTACACAGGTGGCTTTTGCTCTTAATAACGCCGACGAACCGATGATTCAGGATTATAAAGTGACGATAGCGTCGGAAGGATGGGATGAAGAAGAAATAAATCCGGAAGCTCCGATGAGAATACCGGATGGATATAGATATGTGAATCCGGAAGAGAATCTGGAACAGATATGCAAAGCGTTGATGGCGGATGTGACTGTAACTGAAGTGAAGCTGTTCTTGAAAGCAGGGGGAGAGTATAAGTTGGGAAGACAGACTGATTTCGGAAAGAGCCTCTATATTGTAGGGCAGAAACCGACAAATGGACAAAAACTGGCCTATATGGAAATGGGTAATATGAGCATATCTACCGGTGATAACAAAATTGATGCTGTTCATTTTGAAAACCTGAGTATAAAAACGACAGACTCGGATTTCTTCAAGTTGAAGAATCAACATTTCCATGTGAAAGAGATTTCGCTGAAAGGATGTGATATTAATGATTTGGGACGCACGATGTGGTATCAGGAAGTAAATGCCAAACTGGCGCAAACTGTTGATAACCTTATTATTGAAGATTGCCGTTTCTTCGGCTTAAATTCTGGTAGCAGCGGATTGTTCGGGTTGTCTACTAAACAGGATGCTCCTATTTACAATATTGTGTTCAGAAATTCTACATTCCATGCAAATAATCTGACTAAAGCATTGATAACAGGCCTGAGTTCCATGACCGGTGATTTGAGTATAACCATAGAGAATTGTACATTCATCGGAATGGCACCTGTAGGTATGACATTCTTTGACTTGTCGCCGAAGAATACCAGCAGTTTCACATTGACAGTTAAGAATAATCTGTTCAGTGGTATATCCGGAGAAGGCAGTGGTACTTGGTTTAATTTGAGAAATGTAACAGACAGAACATTCGCAGACAATTATCATACGCAAGGTTTCGTCATGAATACTTGGGGAGTAAACGATAATGAGCTTCCGGCTGAAACAACTTCAATGAGTGCACTCTTTACGGATGTTGAGGGAAGGGATCTGACTATTAAGGACAAGAGTTCGGAAGTATATACCAAAGGAATCGGTGATCCGCATTGGATTAGAAAATAGTTAAAGTATAAACGAATAAATTATATAGGATATGAGATCATTTCTAATCATATTATTGGCAGGATTGCTTGGAGCTTGTAGTTCGGATGACGAAAAGAACGAAGCAGCATTAGCTAATAACTTGGAAGTATCAAAGAATGAGGTGAAACTCACCAATGTAGGAGGTTCTTTTACTATCAATGTGACTGCAACCGGCGATTGGACAGCTAAAGTCACAGAAAGTAATGGTAGCTGGCTGACTCTTTCGAAAGAAAGTGGAAATGGAAACGGCGATCTTCGTTTATTCTTCACTGAAAACACAGATGACGCGAAGCGTGAAAGTAAGATTAAGGTTGCTTTGACGAATGTTAATACGACGATTGAACAGGAAATCTCTGTAGAACAACTGGGTACTGATCCGGATATTTTGCTGGATTATTCAAAGGAAGTGATTCCATTTTTAGGAACTACTCTGATTTGTCAGGTTGTATCCAATGTGGCATGGAAAATAGAGATTGACGATCAAACCGACTGGATCAAGGAAGTCGATCAGTCTGCACAGGAGAGCCGTAGTTTTGTGACAGATAATGTTCACTTTGCTATTGCATTGAACGTGGCAGCGGAGAGAAGAGGGAATATCGTATTTAAGACAGTGGGTGATTACATCATGAGTAAGACTGTGGAGATTGTTCAGGAAGGAGTCAAAACGACTCTGGAAGTAGAGCAGGATGAATATATTATTCCTTATAAGTGTAAGGCACTAACTATTCCCGTCACTCAAGAATATGCAATAGAATATACGATGACTTCAACCGAACCCTGGATTACTTTGGATAAGGAAGCTTCGACAGAAGATGCAATCGTACTGAAAATACAAGATAATATAGATCGTTTTCCACGCACTTCTTCTGTGACCATAAAGAACAGCGTGTTGGAACAGAAGATAGAGATTTTTCAGTATGGTAAACCTGATACGAGTATTGGTGACGACCCATCGGCCGGACAACTTTTGGCTTTCCCCGGTGCGGAGGGAGGTGGACGTTTTACAACCGGAGGCCGTGGCGGTGAAATCTATCGGGTTACTAATCTGGAAGATTATGGCAAAAATGAAACTCCCATCAAAGGAAGTCTGCGTTATGGAATCGAGAAGTCCGACCAGCCTCGGAATATCATCTTTGATGTTTCGGGTATCATAGAACTGAAGCGTGGATTGTTTTTAGTAGATCATCCCAATGTAAGTATCTTGGGACAGACAGCTCCGGGCGATGGTATCACGTTGAAGAACTATAATTTCTCTTTTAATCTGTCGGCAGACAGCAAAGAAATGAATGCAATTATTCGTTTCTTACGTTGCCGTCCCGGTGACAAATACGAGGATTATGCCGAAGATGCTATTGGAGGAAGATATTTCACGAATGCGATTGTCGATCATGTTACTGCCAGTTGGGGAGTTGATGAAACTCTGTCTTTCTATGGTTGTCAGAATTTTACTGCGCAGTGGTGTATGTCAACAGAGAGCTTGAATAATTCCAATCATGCCAAAGGAGCTCATGGGTATGGAGCGATGTTTAGTGGTGATAATGCTTCTTACCATCATATTCTGATGGCACATCATAGTAGCCGTGCTCCCCGAATTTCTGATATGCCGGAACCCGGAACCCAAGGAGCCGGTGACCATATCGGATATTTTGATGTACGAAACAATGTCTATTATAACTGGAGTGAAGCCGGATTTGGCTGTTATGGTGGAAAATATGGAACGTTCAATATTGTCAACTGCTATTATAAAGCAGGACCGGCTACCGGAACAGGAAGTATGTCGTGGAGAGTTCTGTCAAGTGATCCTACCGCCAGAGCATATATCGAGGGCAACCATGTGACTGCCAGTGCAGAAGTTACGGCAGATAACTGGACGAATGGAATCTGGAGTCAATTTTGGCGCGATTTGCATCCTACAGAAGAAGAAATGCATGCAATGAGAATGGCGGAACCGCAGCCATTTAGTAAGGTGACCAGCCATACACCCGAGCAAGCCTATGAAAAGGTATTGCAATATGCCGGCGCCTCTTTGCGCAGAGATATTATTGATCAACGTATCGTGAAAGAGGTCAGAGAAGGTACTTCTACATGGACTGGTTCGAAGGATGAAAAACCGCGCCCTGGAATTATTGATACGGTGGGGGATACAGAAGGATATCCTGAAGTTAAATCGTTGAAAGCTTGGCCAGATACGGATGGCGATGGAATTCCTGATATTTGGGAAGAAGCTTACGGACTTGATCCGAATAATCCGGATGATGCTGCACAGATAAGTACGTCAGTAGATCCCAACGGGCGTTATTCCAATCTGGAAGTTTATTTTCATAACCTGGTTCAGCATATTGTTTACAATCAGAATCTGGGCGGTCAGGTTATCGAGAAGAAATAGTAAACCGTATATTTTGTAACAAAAAACTTTAGTATAATGAATAAACTAATTATAAGTATATTCACCCTGTTATTGGTGGCGGTCAGTGGTTTTGCACAGACCGTAACCGGTACGGTGACAGATAACTACGGGCCGGTAATAGGTGCCGCAGTAATGGTGCAAGGCACAAAAATAGGTACTACTACCGATATGGACGGAAACTTTACACTGACCAATGTTCCTGATGTGAATAAAGCTGTGTTGACTATCCGTTATGTCGGAATGAATGAAGTGAAAGAACCGTTGAAAGGACGTACTTCCGGAATTCATATTCAGATGACGGAAGCCGTCGGACAACTGGATGATGTGGTCGTAATCGGTTATGGTACACAGAAAAGAGGAAATCTGACTGGTTCGGTATCGAGTGTATCGGGCAAGGTTCTCGAAAAAGTTCCGACTGCTTCCGTTGCAGAGGCTATTGTCGGTAAAATGCCGGGTGTGCAGGTGACAGCAGTGGATGGTTCACCGGATGCGGAAATTAAAATATTGGTGCGTGGTGGAGGTTCGATCACGCAGGACAACAGTCCGCTGATTTTGGTAGACGGATTTGAAGTGGGGAGTTTAAATGATATTCCACCGACAGATGTAGAGTCCATCGATGTCTTGAAAGATGCTGCTTCTACGGCAGTTTATGGAGCTCGCGGTGCTAATGGTGTCATTCTGGTGACTACCAAACAAGCAAAGGAAGGACGCGTATCTATCAATTTGAATACTTACTTGCAGACAAGCACATTATCAAACAAGCTGGACGTGATGGATCCCTACGAATATGTTTTGATGCAATATGAGAATGCCCGTCAAAAGAATTCCATACCCGACGATTTCTTTAATAAGTATGGACAAGCATATGAATTTTATATTTATCAGGGAGATAAAGGAACGGACTGGCAGGATGAAATTTTTGGAACGAATCCGGTATCTAAATATGTAGACCTTAGTATCAATGGCGGTACAGAGAAAACGAAGTATAAAGTGGCATTTATCCATCAGGACCGTCCTAGTGTGATGATGGGGAACGGGTTGAAACAGAACAACCTGAATGTGAGTCTGAATACCCAGCTCTTTAAATTCCTGACTTTTGAGTATCGCACCCGTTTGTTGCATAAAGAAGTGGACGGTTCCGGTACGGATGGGGTGAGTCTTTTGGATGCACTCCGTCAGGCACCCACTGAAGGATTGGATGAATATATGAAGTTGCCGGAAGATGATACTTATTATGATCCTGATTTATTGGATGAGAAAACCCGCTTTAACCCGAAAGAAGAATCTGAAAAGAATTATAAGAAAAGAATTAATAAGTCTCTCAATACGATAGGTGCTCTGACTTGGAATATAATGAAAGGCATGACTTTCCGTACGGAATTCGGCTTTGAAAATAATACAGAGGAGTCTCGAAGTTTTTGGGGCACTGATACACCTAACGCCAAGAATAATAATAACCAGCCAATGGCTGAGTGGAGTATGTCTCAAGGTTCCAAATGGCAATTATCCAATGTGTTTAACTACAACTTTATGTTGGATGATACGCATGATATCCAATTGATGGTCGGACAAGAAATGAAGAGTTCCCAATCCAGCCGTAAGACCTATACTACCCGCTATTTTCCGGTGAATACAACTGCGGAAAAGGCATTTGATAACCTGTCTTTGGGTACTCCTTACGAAAATAAGTCTTCTGCCGGTTCGCCCACACGCATTTCTTCTTTTTTCGGTCGTGCTTACTATGGATATAAGGATAAGTATCTCGCTACCGTGACCTTGCGTGCCGATGGTTCATCGAAGTTTGCTTCAGGCAATCGTTGGGGATTTTTCCCGGCAGCGGCTGTTGCATGGCGTATGTCTAATGAGGACTTTTTGAAAGAGAGTGAAGTGGTGTCGAATCTTAAATTGAGAGTAAGTTATGGTGCTTCTGGAAATGACCGTATCTCTTCCGATATTTATCAGAAATTGTATGGTATCAGCAGCAGCCGGCCTGCGGGTTGGGAAGAAACGAGCCGGTACTATTATCAATTTTATAACACGAAAGAACTGTATAATCCCCATGTAAAATGGGAGACTACCATTACCCGTAACCTTGCCGTTGACTTCGGCTTTTTCAGAGAACGGTTAAGCGGATCATTGGAATTCTATTGGAACACGGTGAAAGACTTACTGCTTTCTTCTACTATTCCCGGCTATACAGGCTACACACATCTTATGGAGAATGTGGGACAGACTTCAAACCGAGGGGTGGAGTTGTCTCTGACCGGTTATATCATCGACCGTCCGGACTTTACATTGAACGCGACGTTTAATATCGGTCGTAATAAAAACAAGATCGACAAGCTCGCAAGTGGTGAAAAGGAAATGGTGCTTTCTTCTGGCTGGGCAGGCTCTCAACTCTTGAATTCAGATGATTATCGTGCCTACGTAGGAGGTACTACCGGTTTGATCTATGGATTTGTGAATGACGGTTTCTATACAGTGGATGATTTCAAGCCATTTGATTCAAAATCCAGAACATGGACATTGAAAGACGGAGTCGTAAACTCCAGCCCGTTGTCCGGTGACCCGCGTCCGGGTAATGCCAAATTTAAAAAACTCACTCCGGTGGATGAAAATAGTGCCAACCCGTATACGTTGACGGATGACGACCGTACTGTGATCGGTAATACTACTCCGAAGTTTTCGGGAGGATTTGGATTAAATGCAACTTTTAAAGGTTTTGATGTAAGTGCGTTCTTTAATTTCATGTATGATTTCGATGTGTTCAATGCCAATAAAGTAATGATGACTACATGGGCAAGCAATAATTACAACAATTTCAGCATGGATATTTCTGCTGCGAAGCGTTGGCGTAATTTTGACGATATGGGTAATGAAATTCGTTACAGTCCGGAAATTCTTGCAGAGTTTAATAAGAATGCGACGATGTGGAATCCGACTTCTATCGGACGTCCCATTGCAATGTCATATGCAGTGGAAGACGGTTCTTTCCTGCGTCTCAATACGGCTACTATCGGCTATACACTGCCACGTGCATGGACCAATAAAGTGGGTTTGAGCAGAGTACGTTTCTATGCGTCAGGTTACAACCTGTTTACGATTACCGGATATAGCGGTTATGATCCGGAGGTAGATATTGCTACCGGATTAACGCCGAATATCGATAATAACAGATATCCGAGAAGCCGCACATACACGTTCGGTGTGCAATTGACCTTTTAATAAACTAACTAAAATGAAAGAACAATGAATAAGAAGTTATTATATTCAACCATAGCCTGCGCGATGCTCTCTTTCACATCTTGTAATGACTTTCTGGATGTGGAGCCTCCTTCAGGATTTACCCCCGGATACGTTTTTACTTCAGAAGAGGAAGCCAAAGCCTTGATGACTAAAATGTATTCTGCAATGACAGAAGACGGTATGTATGGCAGTACGCTTGCCAACAGCCTGAATACGAATACGGATGTAGAAATGTCTTCCTTTAAGAATAATACTGTAGCCGCCACCGGTGCGGATATCGGTTGTTTCGATTCCAAACCCTACTGGAATACGTTGAATAGTACATGGAACAATATGTATTCCGTGATCAATTATGCGAACGACTTCCTGCATGAAATGGAAAATTCCTCTTTGTTCTCCTTACAGATAAAAGAGGAGGGACCGACTGAAATACAACAGATGTACGGAGAGGTGAAAACACTTCGTGCGATGCTTTATCTGGATTTGATTCGTACATGGGGAGATGTCGTCTTTGTGACCGAACCTTCGAAATCCACAGATGATTTCTTTTCAGTCGGTGTGACGGAACGGAACAAGATACTGGAATACCTGATTGACGAGTTGATTGATGTAGAGCCGATGATGAAATATGCCGCCGATCTGGATTACGGGGTAGAGCGTGCTTCCCGCGAATATTGCCAGGCACTTATCGGACAACTGGCTTTGTATCGTGGAGGATGGTCTTTACGTCCCGATAAAGAGAATCCGGACAACGTGGGATATATGGAACGTGGTGACAATTTCGAGCATTATTATGATATCGCTATCACCTATCTGGGTAAAGTAATCAAGGAAAACAAGCATGATTTGAAACAGAGTTACGAAGAACTTTGGTACAATGAATGCAATTGGACGACGGCGAATAATGACGATGTGATTTTTGCTATCCCTATGCTGAAAAGTGTGACCAGCCGTTACGGGTATAATGTAGGTGTAACGATTGCCGGTGACAAGCACGAGTACGGAAGTGCCAGCAATTATCTGCATTATTGTGGTACGTATATGTTTACATTTGATGGGGATGATTTGCGTCGTGACGTTACGTGTGCTCCTTACAAATACGATAAGAACCTGAATCAGGAGATGGATATGGGAATCGCCGGCATGGGAGTAGGTAAATGGTCGAAACTTAAAATGAAGTCTCCGTTAGGCTCTTCCAGTGGTGCGGGAACGGGTATCAATAGCATACGCATGAGGTTTGCAGATGTGTTGTTGATGTATGCTGAAGCAGTGAACGAGCGGTTCGGACCGCGTGATGATGCAAAGGAAGCGATGAAGAGGGTAAGGCGGCGTGCGTTTGATTCTTCTTTGTGGGCTTCGAAAGTAGAATCTTACGTAGAAAGCCTGAATAGTGAAGACGATTTCTTCAAAGCAATCATGGACGAACGAAAATGGGAATTTGGGGGTGAAAGTATCCGTAAATATGACTTGGCCCGTTGGAATAAGTACAGTGAGGTGATCTATAATCTCTATTTTGAAATGATTAATTGGGGGTTGGTTGCCAATGGTACCTATATACCGGGTATTGAGAAAGTACCTGAAAATATTTATTATAAGTCAGTCCCTGATCCGGAACATCCGGACAGAACCATTCTGGATATAGTCGGCATTGAGAAAGAAGAATTCGGAACGGGTAAACCTGCCGGTTATCAAACGTTGGCATACGCTATTGGATGGAGAGTCCTGAACTCGGAAACGCAGCAATTTGAGACCTTGAAAGAGATCTCTTGGAGTTTCAGAGGATTTATCAATCTGAATAACGACAAGAGTGTGAAACCTTCTGATCCGTTGAGATATTTGTGTCCTTATCCTTCACAAGTAATTACAGACCATAGAGGGGCTATTCAAAACTATTATGGATATTAACCAGTAAAAATGAATGTTATGATGAAGTTACTATATAGATTGACAACAGTCTTATTGCCTGCTTTGTTGTGGGGAGCGCTTTTCACAAGTTGCCAAGACGACCAATATAACAAAATAGACGATCTGTTTCAGCCCAGATTCGTATTGGAGAAACCGGAGGTGAAGAGTAATTCTATTACTTTGGTGTGGTATAAAGTAAATGATGCATCATCCTATACGGTAGAGTTGCATCAGGATACGTATTACAAAAGTTTGTTTATGTCGGTAGATACAACTGAACCATTTGTCTTTCTGGACGATATCCCTTATGGAACAACGTTCTATATTCGTGTGCGTTCGAATGCGGCAAATGCAGTCAATAATTCTCAATGGACTTATACGAATGCTTCTACAGAGGCCAGACCGGAATATGCGAAGTTATTGGAAGACGTATCAAAAACAGAGATAACAGAAAACTCTGCTATCATTCGTTGGAAAGTAGATGTACAGAATCCGGTGGACAGTATCAGCGTGATGCCGATGATGGACAAAACTTTAGCGAATGTATCCCGTTATCTGACTGAAGAGGAAAAAGCACAAGGACGTGCCGAAGTGACCGGTCTGGATAAGAATACACTGTATGCGGTTAATATTTACGATACAAGTAAGCCGAGGAAATATGACAAACCTTATAATCAGGCTACTTTCCGTACAGCGGGACCGGCTGCCGAATCTATTACGGTAGGTTGGGATGATGATTTGACGAAACTTCTGACTGATAATAATGATAATGCGGAGATTCCGGAGGGTACCGAATATTTCTTGCCGGCTGGCTCTTCTTATCGTTTGAGTCCATTTGCAATAAAGAAAGGTTTCCGTCTGGTCGGTAGCACGGAAGGCATTAAGCCTATTGTCACTATGGAATCTTCATGGAATGTGGTTGCCGGATCTTATATTTCCGGTATAGAGTTTGTAAATATCGAATTCCGGCAGGAGATATTGAATAGTTATTTCTTTAATAGTGGTAATGCATACACTCTGGAGAATATCAGTTTCGTTAATTGCGACTTCTATGGATTCGGACGTGGATTCTGGCGTCATCAGGGAGCTAACAATAAACATCTGATGAACTTCGAGATGGAAGGCTGCAAGTTTGAACAATGCGGTTGGCAGACAGGTGCATACGGTACGTTCCATCTTGGATCGACAGACAAGGAAGGTAACTCTTATGATCATTTGGAAAGAGTTATTTTCAGGAACTGCACATTCAGTAGAGATAACAACAGTACAGACGGCTGGGGCTGGGGTAACATCTTCTATGCTCCCAATCTGGACAAACCTATTCATCTGGAATATAAAAATGTAACCTTCTACAGCTTCTGTCGCAATCAGCGTATGATTAATATACAGTCTGCTGTTGGTTCGGAATTGGTGTTGGAAGGAGTAGTCTTGGCTTCACCGTGTGGTGAAATTTATTCAATCGGTGCCAATACTACCACTAGCTTCTCTAACAATTATACAACGAAAGATTATGCGTTGGGTGGTAGTAAGATCAATGCAACCGATTTGGATATGACTGCTGCCGAACTGTTTGTTGACCCGGAAAAGGGCGATCTGACAATCAAGGATTCGAATTCTCCGATTGTCACTAATCGTTCCGGTGATACTCGTTGGATTCCATAACCGGATCATTGTCGGGACCATACTGGTTATGAACAGGTAATCGTTTTTCTGAAAACAAATGGCCCTTGGGAAAAGAAACCGGGGGCTGTTTTTTCCTCTATATAAAATTTACACAATTGAAGTATGAAGAAGATACAATGCATTTTACAGGGAGTCATCTTGCTGTTCTCCTTGTGTTCCCCAGTCTGGGGTGCTGATGGGAGGGGGCATATAGATAGGAATCATTCCGGTGAAAGTAATTCTCCTTTTCAGGCTGTAGTGGCAAGAGATGGCAGTGGTGATTACAGAACGGTGCAAGAGGCTATTGATGCCGCACCCGAAAATTCAAAGACGCCTTGGTGCATATTTGTGAAGAATGGGTCTTATCGAGAGTACCTATTTATACCAAAGACAAAAACATTCATCCATTTGATAGGACAGGACAAAGATAAAACCATCATTCACCACAGTCTGAATGTGGGTGGCAAACCAGAGGCTACTTCGACAGATACCGGTTATTGGAGGCATTCTGTTCATAATCCGGAATCGGATGTCTATAAATACGATGGCAGTGTAGTGAAGATTGAAGCGCCTGATTTCTATTCGGAAAACATCTCTTATGTTAACGACTGGGGAGTGGATAGCCAGAAAGGGCCGCAAGCTTTGGCAATGAGCAGTCAGGCGGATCGTATCGCATTTAATAATTGTAACTTCCGTTCTTTTCAGGATACATGGATGACTTCAGGCAATGATACTGCACGACATTACGTCAAAGATTGTTGGATTGAAGGAGCGGTAGATTATTTCTATGGCGGAGGAAATGTACTGGCGGAAAATTGTACTTTCTATAATACTCGTAGCGGTGCTATTATTGTAGCTCCTTGTCATAAGGATGCGAAATGGGGGTATGTTTTCAGAGACTGTACGATAGATGGTAACGAAGCGGCGGCTAATGTTAAGAAGTGGGGGGTGAAACTGGGACGTCCGTGGCATAATTCGCCAAAGACGGTTTATATTCACACTACTATGAATATTCCTATTTCTCCTGAAGGTTGGGCAAATATGGGTGCGATCCCTGCTTTGTTTGCCGAATATGACAGTCGGGATGCCGCGGGTAATGTCCTGCAACTGGATCAGCGTAAGACGGAATATGAGGGACGTGGTGAGAATGCTCCGAAAGGAACCTGTCGTGCGGTGATTACGGCGGAAGAGGCTGCTACTTATACTTATGAGAATATAATTCCCGGAACAGATCAGTGGAATCCCCGCAGGATGATGGAAAAACTTCCTGCTCCGGAGGGGCTTAAAAGAAAGGACCGGAGACTGGAGTGGAAAAGTGTGAAGGATGCGACGGGGTATATTGTTTTCAGTGGAGACAGGGTAGTAGGTATGACACGTGGAATGTATCTGACTCTTCCTGAATATCCGGTGATGATATTGCAGGTTTGTGCCGTGAATCAGTATGGTTCTTTGGGAAATAAGGCGATTCTTTCCCGTTGAAAATAAATAGTATATTTCAATAGGTTTTGATACATAATAAAGATAAGTATGAATAGATTTTTGAAAAAGGATTTCAGAGTAATGCTGATGGGACTCTTGTTATTGGCATCTTGTCAGGCATATTCAAACTCGGAGGATCAAACGATAGAAATGGAAGATTTATATAAAGACCTTCCTTTCTCCATGCCTAAAGTGGAACGTCCCGTTTTCCCCGATTATCAGGTGAGTATCTGTGATTTTGGAGCAAAAAGCAATGGTGTGACGCTGAATACAGAGGCTATTAATAAGGCTATCAAAGCGGTTCACGACAAAGGCGGGGGCAAAGTGATCATTCCGGAAGGCTTATGGCTGACAGGTCCCATTGTTTTGCAGAGTAACGTCAATTTGCACGCTGAAAAGAATGCTTTGATTGTATTCAGTAGTGATACTTCTTTATATCCAATCGTCACGACTTCGTTTGAAGGATTGGATACGCGACGTTGCCAGTCGCCTATCTCGGCAATAAATGCGGAAAACATAGCCATCACCGGCTACGGTGTTTTCGATGGGGCGGGAGACCGGTGGCGTCCCGTCAAAAAGGATAAGATGACGGATAGACAATGGAAAAAGTTGCTTCAATCCGGTGGTAAGGTAGATGAAAGCGGCAAGGTGTGGTATCCTGATGAAGGTGCTTTAAAGGCTTCCGTGCTTATGGCAGACTGGGGAAATAAGCGTCCGGACATGGATATAAAAGAATGGGAAAAAATGAAAAGCTGGTTGCGCCCTGTTCTGCTAAGCATTGTGAAGAGCAGAAAGGTGCTTCTGGAAGGCGTGACTTTTAAAAATTCTCCGAATTGGTGCCTTCATCCTTTGTCTTGCGAATCCCTGACGTTGAATGATGTAAAGGTGTTCAATCCGTGGTACTCGCAGAATGGGGATGCGCTCGATGTGGAATCCTGCAAGAATGTACTGATAACGAACTGTTTCTTCGACGCGGGTGACGATGCAATCTGTCTGAAATCGGGAAAGGATAAAGACGGGCGCAGGCGTGGAGAGCCTTGCGAGAATGTGATTGTGAAAAACAATACCGTGTTGCACGGTCATGGCGGATTCGTCATTGGTAGCGAAATGTCCGGCGGCGTGAAGAATGTGTATGTATCCGAATGTTCGTTTATCGGTACGGATGTAGGGCTGCGGTTCAAGAGTGTCCGCGGTCGTGGCGGTGTTGTGGAGAATATCTATATCAACCATATCAATATGATAGACATTCCGAATGATGCCTTGATTGCCGACTTGTATTATGCCACCAAAGGTGCTCCGGGCGGGCCTGTGCCGGATGTTACCGAAGAAACTCCGGCATTCAGGAACATACATATCTCGGACGTGTTCTGCAAGGGAGCCGGACGGGCGGTGTATCTGAACGGACTTCCCGAAATGCCGATTGAGAACATTTCCATAAAGAATATGGTGGTAACGGGTGCGAAGCAAGGTATCGTAATTAATAAAGTTGCAAAGATTAGCATAGAGAATGTGGATATAGAAACTCCCGATGATTCGATGATACAGATAGAGAATACAACAGGTATTACTATCAATGGCAAAGAATATGGGACAATTTCAGAAAAACGGCTGCTTACAAAGAATTAATAGAGTTCAAATTAAGGGTTGGATAACAGCTTGTCCAACCCTTTTCTCATAGGTTCCGAGGTGTTTCTCATCTTATTCTCATACTCCTTTCCTTCTTCAGTTTAATTGGCAACTTTCTGTTGTTTATAGCTTTTCTGTGTATTATTTACCGTATACTTATCTGTTTTTCCTTCATCATAACCGTTTTTTCTTACCACTATCCGGTTTGTTGCACTCCAGTGAACAGATCGTTGCATTCCAGTGAACGGTTCTTTCCACTAGAGTGCAAGGATCTGTTCACTGGAGTGCAACGATTGGTTTCCTCCTTAGAAAAAACGGTATTATCCATTGATTAATAACTTATTAACGAGTACATTTCATATAAACAAACAATGAATTGTTTGTAAAATGTCATTGCTGTAGGAATAAAAGCAGTACACACGAAAAGAAGCAATAAGTTCTGTTGATGGGAAATCAATCCTCCGGATACACTATGAGAAATGCCTCCAGTAAGTATGAGAAATGAGGTAAAATCCGGGGCGTTTGGCCAAAAAACTATGAGAAATGCCTATTTAGAAATCATTTCTCATAGACTATCTGTTTGACAGTCTTTGCTTTATACGAATACTATGAGAATATGAGAAATGAAAATGAAAAATCTTTTGCAGGAGGGAAAAGCGAAAGTTGACAGAAAAAATGGTGTTTAATTCCTAGGCCGATCTATTCCAAGTTATTCCAATCATTTGGTTCTGTTATAAAATCTAATAATGCCTCCTAAAAATAACGACGGTTAATTTCACGGCGGTTAATTTTCGCCATTACTTGCTGTTATAGTCTGCCCTCATAGCTATATCCCCGATGAATAAAGGGATTAAAGTAGCTTATGAGGGCATGAGGGTAAAATTATAAAATCGTTATAGAGAGTGATTGCAAATCGTCGGCGGATGAACTGCTACCATAAAGTACCTTGTATGTTCCGGTCAAAGGACGCATCGTATTAGTGGCGGTATCAAACCACTCGAATGATTCGTAGGGAAGCTCGATTGTTACATTTTCGGTCTTGCTTTTGGATATGTTGACCCGTTGGAAACCACGAAGAGTTTTTTGCGGACCTTCTTTGTCGTCAGGACGGC
>OLFT01000666.1_pt1 | contig 42477 bp, 28 predicted proteins | sample 1604921 | NCBI WGS metagenome assembly OLFT01 (sample SAMEA3888897, study PRJEB22519) | human gut metagenome | biome: human gut; feature: human-associated habitat; material: faeces | place: Denmark | collected 2013 | reverse complement strand
GCCTTTAACTCGATCTTCTGACCGTGCTCGTCGGTTCCTGTCTGGAAGTAAACATCATAGCCCTGTTCTCTCTTGTAGCGTGCGATCGCGTCTGCTAATACGATCTCGTAAGTGTTTCCGATATGCGGTTTGCCGGATGTATAGGCGATCGCTGTGGAAATGTAGTATGGTTTCTTACAGTTTGTACACATGGATTGATTCCTCCTGTTTTTTATCTCTTTTTACGGCTTTTCTCCTGCCGGTCGTTTTTATTGCACAATGACATAAAAAAGAATGTGCTTTGGCACGTTCAGAGCTCTCGCGCAGTCTCTTGCGACAACCTGCCTCCTCGCGCAAGTGTGCGTTTTTGTTTAACAGGACGTTCCTTCGGAGTTTCCTGTCAAATAAAAAAAGCCCGTCTTTAATTATTAAAGACGAGTCTCCCCGTGTTACCACTTTAAATTCGGCGGTGCCTCACGGTCATCGCCCTCACCGGCTGTCAAAAACAGCCTGACACGCTAACGGGCGCTTCCGGCACAGGCTAACACGGTTTCCGCTTTCACCTGCACAGCTCCGGGACCATCTTCTGCCGCCTCTTTGCTCCCCTTTCTCACCAACCGGGGTCTCTGAAAGCTTCCTTTCGGCATACTCTTCCCTTCCAAGCTTTTTCCATATGATGCCTTTAGTCTATCCTGTTCGAATAAATTTGTCAAGGTATCGTTTGTTTTTCCAGCGTTTTATGTTACAGTTCAGCCATGCATCTTCATCCAAACCATCGCATAAATGAACTCTAATATTTTTATTGATTTTTTATCCGCAAAAGACTACACTGTGGTTACCAAAAAACTTTTTCACAGATCTTTGCATCGGTATCCTGCGGATCTGCGGCGTCTCTTAACTCTGGAGGAATGAGCTTATGAATCATACATTACTTAACAATCAGGAACGCGCAAGACAGCTCCGGATCCGGGTCGAAAATATCACGATCCTTCTGCTCGCCGTCTTTTCCTTTTTCCTGTTCCTTTTAACCTTTTTCCCGTTTTCCAGAATCTCGAAGGCCATGCAGGGATCCTTTGAGATGGGGCGCATGGTTCAGCGTGCTTTTTCCATTGTTCTTTTCGTATTGTCCCTGCAGTTATGGAAGAGAAAACGGAACGCATGGACGATCGCCATGGGAATCTTTGTCCTCAATTTTCTGCGCGGGCTCATCGGAATGGGACATCCGCTGCACAACGGGATCATGATTCTCGATCTTCTCCTGTTTATTCTGTTTTTTATCACACGAAAAGATTTCTGCTGTCCGGCCGGACGCGGAAACCGCCGACAGACACTGCTTCTGTCACTTCTTGCCATCATCGGTGTCCTCATAAATGCAGGGATCACTTGGCATTATATGCGGCTCGGAGCCGCAGACGGTACTTCTATCTCCTTTGCCGACAGCTTCACTCAGGGAATCAGTATGATCTTCGGCATGGGAAGTCTTCCCGCGTCTATGGCTGAACACCACGGAACGGAATTTGTCCTGTTCTGGTTCAGCTGGGGCTGTATTCTCGCCGCTATTCTCTGTGCCGTGCGCCCGTGGATTCAGAAACAGGCCCACGGATCCCAGGAAATCCAACATGCCAGAACACTTTTAAACCTTTACAGTCAGAATCCATGCTCCTATCTCGCGCTGGAGGATGACAAATGTCTGTATTTCGGTCATTCTGTCGATGGAGTGCTTCCTTATGGAACCGTCGGAGATACCATTGTTGTAAACGGTGATCCTGTGTGCAGGGATGAAGATTTTCCGGCTCTTCTCGCGGAATTTAAGGAATTCTGCCAGAACAGCGCCCACAACATTTTCTTTCTCGGGCTGACGGACTATTATCTCAGGGAATATGAAAAACAGGGTTTTGGTCTCGTAAAGAGCGGTGAGGAGGCGCGTTTTAAACTCGCCGATTACGAGATCAGCGGCAAAAAGGGCGCGAAAATGCGAATGAACATCAACCATGCCACGAAAGCCGGTGTCACCGTCCATGAATACAAGGTCCTTGAGAAACGCGATCCGGCTCTTGACCGGGAATTCGACCGGATCACCGATGAATGGCTGGATGGCAAGAAGAGCGGCATGCTCCAGTTCACCATGGGTACCGTAGGGCTTGAGAATCCGATGGATAAGCGTTATTTCTACGCATTAAATTCTGATGGAAAAATGGTTGCCTTTATCGTCTTTGTTCCATTTCTTGGAAAAAATGGCTACATGGCAGATGTGACGAGGCACGGGAAAGACGCACCCAGCGGAGTCATGGAGACGATCATATACGAGGCATTTCAGGTATTCAAGGAAGAAGGCATCGGCTATGGCAGTCTCGGTGTTGCCCCTCTGGCAGGATTAAGTGCCGAGAGCAAAAATCCGATGGAACGTCTTCTGCTGTTTATCTATGACCACTTAAATGCCTGCTATGGATTCCGGGATCTTTACCGCGCGAAAGAAAAGTACAGTCCCACCGAATGGGTTCCGTCCTATTACGCGTACCTTCCGAAATATCCGACGCCGGGCATGCTCTACGCTGCTGTCGAGATCCAGAATCCCCACGGGATCCGCGGTTACATTCTGACGTTTCTAAAAGGAGAGCTGCACAAATGGAAAAAATGATCTGCCGTCAGGGAATGGCGGATACGTCTCAGGCGTGGATCTATTATAAGGAAAGCGGGCGCGGCACTCCCATCTTAATGCTGCACGGAAACGCGGAGACGCACCTGATCTTTGATTATTACGAAAAAAAGCTGTCCATGAAATACCGTGTCATTCTCATGGACAGCCGCGCCCACGGGCGCTCACGGATCAAGCCGGAATACGCGGAATCAGAGTTCACTACCACAGATATGGCGAGGGACGCAGCAGCGCTTCTGGATATCCTTCATATCCGATCCTGTATTCTTTTTGGATTCAGCGATGGAGCAAATATCGCCTTGGAATTCGCATCCCTGTTTCCGGAACGAACTCAGGCCGTGATTGCCATCAGTGGAAATGTCTCACCGGATGGGCTGATTCTTCCTGTCCGGGCTTTCTGTGTGGGGAAATACTTCTGTCTGAAAGCGGCGACAAGTCTGTTCCGGGGAATCTGCGAAAAAAATCCTGCCGCGGCCCCCATCCTTTCATGTCTTTTCCGTCATCAGCAGCTCGCTTCCCTGCTCTGCAATTCTCCCATGATGTCCCGGGAGCAGCTTGAAAATGTCCAGGCGCCGGTTCTCCTGATCGCCGGAACGAGAGATCTGGTGAAGGTCTCCCACTCCCGCCTTATGGCCCGGCTGATTCCCCGGGCGCAGTTAGTTTTGATCAAGGGGGCGACCCATACGTCCATGTTTGGGCGTAAAGCGTTTTATTTGAAAATCATCCATGATTTTCTGGACAAATCACAAGCATAACTTGACAAAACAGGAATCGCTGGAAGCGAAAGGACTAAAAAATGAAAATAGCGTTACTATCAACGTCATATTTGGAATCTTTTTATAAAAAAGAGCTGAAGGAACTTGACCTCGCAGATATTATTGATGTTTATGTGTACTATACATATGAACATGTTGTAGATCTATATCGTCAGATCTCCGAACAGTACGATGGAATTCTGGCCGGAGGAACCGCCCCGATGCGGATCATTCAGAAAGCCTACCCGAAGCACAAACCAATGCGGAACATTGAATGTGGTATCAGTAATTTCTACCGCGAAATTACCAGAGTCATTTTCGAATATCAGGATTTTACACTGCAGTATGGATACTTTGATTTCTGTGATGTCATGTGTCCGGATAATGCAAAAAGTCTGATTGAAAAAATGAGGCAGGGAAAATTTGAGGACTGGTTTGAAAAGAATCAGGAGTTTATAAATCAGGTGCCGCCCAATGAAATCTGGGATTCTCTGGAGGCAAAACGAAATAAGCACATTGAACTCTGGAAGAGCGGAACCGTTAAATACACGCTGTCCAGACGAAGCCTGATCGTTCCTGACCTTTTAAAGGCAGGTGTAAATTGCCGCTTTGTCAACTGTAATCAGGACGATATTTTAAAGAGCAGTGAGCTTCTGATGCATGACATCACGATCCAGAATCTGAAGAAAAACCGCCCTGCGGTGATCGATATCAAGCCTTATCCAAATACAGAAGAAAACAGGCAGAAAATCCAAAAGTGCCTGATGTCATACAGTAAAAAATATCTCTGTGACTTCCTGCAAGAAGACCAGGATGATTTTATTCAGGTGTTTACGAATCACCACTCCGTGGAGAAGCTTACCTGTGACTTTCAGACCTGCACGTTGAAAACGTATCTCGAGGGAAAATGTGATTTTCGCGTCAGTATCGGATACGGATTAGGAGAAAGTCTCCAGGATGCCGTTTCCAACAGCCTGTATGCATTAAAAGAATCCATGAATACAGTGGATTATAACAGTTATCTGATCAATGTGAAGAAAAACAAGATCGGTCTGTTTGGAGATGGAAGACTGGTAGCCTTTTCAAGTGACGTTTCCCCTCAGATTTTGAATCTGGCCGAAGAAACAGGGTTATCTACCCTGACCATTCAGAAAATTTTAAAAGCTAAGGAAATATTAGGCGATACGGATTTTACTTCCCAGGATCTGGCTGATATTCTCCATATCACACTTCGAAGCGCCAATCGAATGTTGGATAGCATGGTGCGTTATCATATGGCCGCCCTCTTATACCATCGTCAGAAAGGAACAAAAGGAAGACCACAGAAAGTATATCGGATCATCCATGAATAGCTACACCCGGGCAACCTGTTGCAAAACATATTGTAACTATTCAGTACCTTCATAGTTACACGCAAAAATCCATTCCAGATCAGCTTCGCTGATGGGATTTTTGCCTTCCAGCCTATGTTTTCTTACGGTCAGCGCAGCAAGTGCGCAGACCTACTGAACAGTTACAACATATTACATAAATCAAACATAACAGGAGGACTTTTCAATGAATGAGATCATGAACAACATACTGACAAGAAGAAGCATCCGGAAATTCACTGATGCACCTGTGTCCAGAGAGATTCTGGATGATCTGGTGCAGGCTGCGCTCCATGCGCCGAGCGGATGTGGAAAACAGACCTGGAAATTTACAGTTATCACAAATAAAACAGCGATCAGGCGGCTGGCAGACGCGATCGGGACGACCTTAGACCGCCCAGGCTACAACATGTACTGCCCAACGGCAATCATCATGCCCTCAAACCTTCGTGACAGCATCTGGGGAAAAGAGGATGACGCCTGCGCCCTTGAAAATATTTTTCTGGCTGCCCACTCCTACGGTGTCGGTTCCGTATGGATCAACCAGCTCCAGAATATCTGCGATACTCCGGCGATCCGTGACATCTTAAATGATTTTGGTGTTCCGGCCGATCATGTAGTCTATGGGATGGCTGCTTTAGGCTATCCTGATCCGGATACTGTGATCCAGCCGAAAGAGCGGATCGGAAAAGTTGCCTATATCGAATAATCAAAAACTTTCCGGCGCCGCTGTCCACCGCGGCGCCAGTCTTTATACACATCCAGTTACAGACACAAAAATACCTGGTCAGAGTGAAGTGATCCATCTCTGCCAGGTATTTTTATCCGGATCTTTGTGCTGATCTACTCTACGTACCCCGCATTCCAGAAGTAGAGTCCGCTGTAATTATTTAAGCCTTTTACATGATCATTCCATGCATAGTTTGCGATATAATGTCCGGCATTGATGAGTGGCAGGTACTCCCAGGAGTATGCCTGTAAGTCTTCCCATGCTGCCTTTCCCACTATCTGGGCGTGTTCGGAACCTTCACCGTTAGAGCGCGCCCATGGTGCGCATACTCAAAAAGGCAGATATCCTTTTGAAGAACATCTGCCTTTTACACATCTTATCAAGAGCTGGTAGTCTATCGTTTCTACTCTCGATTCTTTTTATTCTCTTCTTCCTTATTCTTAAACCAATTATCCAGTTTCGTAAGACCCCGGATCAAGATCTTCTTCTCATCATCATCAAATTCATCCATGATGGATGTGATCATCTCTTTGTGGAATCTTGCATGATGAACAAACGCCTTCTTGCCCTTATCTGAAAGCGAAATATATACGACCCGGCGGTCTTCCTCACCGCGTTCTCTCTTCACATAGCCCTTTTTAACTAGGCTGTTCATTGCGATCGTCAGGGTTCCCACCGTGACGGAGAGCTTTTTCGCGATCGAGGACATATTTTTCGGCGTTCCTATACCAATGGCCTCAATCACATGCATATCGTTATTTGTTATATCCTGGAATTCCCGGGTAATGATCGCTTTCTCCTCAACATCCATGATGCTGCGGAATAATCTCACCAGGATCTCATTCAGTTCCTTATAATCGTCCAACAGCGGAATCCTCTTTCTCCCTGGGCTGTCTGATCTCTTCTGGCAGCCCGGATCTTTTGTCTTTTATGGGTTTTATTATAACCGATTCCAACTGACGGCACAACTGATTTCCAAGTGTTTCCGACCTTTTTCCGGGAAATTTCAGGACTTACAGCCTCTTCTCCTGCTATGTCCCCGTTGCTGTTCTGCTGCTGTTCCGCCGCTGAGAACGCCTGGCTTTTTGCCTGGCATTCTGGCGGTCTTACAATAAATCCGCCAGAAAGATACTTGCAGCTATCCCGGCCGCTGTCGCGACTAGAGCTCCCGGCAATGTCCAACGGGTCTTTCGGATATGGGCAGACATAAAATATACACTCATGGTGTAAAATACTGTCTCCGTACACCCCATCATGATCGAGACCATATTTCCCACCAAGGAATCTGGACCGTATTCTTTAAAAATATCAAGGATCAGACCGACAGCCGCGGAACTGGATATGATCCTCACCAGGATGATCGGAATTACCGGAACCGGGATATGGCAGAGTGCGGCTGGGAATTTCAGAAGCTCTGATAATACCTCCAGAATCCCGGAAGCTCTCAATACTCCCACCGCAGTCATCAGTCCGATCAAGGTTGGAAGTACATCCGCCACTGTCCGCATTCCTTCTTTTGCACCATCCAGGAAATCGTCGAATACCGGCCGTTTTGCGAGGATTCCGGAACCAACGATATAAAATACCGTGAGCGGAACCATGAATTCTGAGAGGAAAATCAATATATCCATGTTTTTCTTCTATGCCCTGCGATTGCCGTTTCTTTAGAACTTCCCGACATTAACACATACTCTACAGAATGTCTTCTTCCCGTCAGTCCTATCCTGGGAACCGCAGCAATCTCCCTTCAATTCTTTTCCTTCTCATTGTATTCTCCGCAAAAATCCATTATACTAAGCCCATGGAGGTGTTTTTCACTATGAGTATTCTTTTTCTAGAGTATCCACCCTGTTCTACCTGTCAGAAAGCAAAGCGCTGGCTTGATGAGCATCATGTATCCTATACCAGCCGCCACATCAAGGAGAACAATCCCACTGCGGAGGAACTGACAGAATGGTATAAAAAGAGCGGACTTCCGTTGAAAAAATTCTTTAACACCAGCGGACTTATCTATAAATCCATGGGATTGAAGGATAAACTCCCGACAATGAACGAAGAAGAGCAGATTGCCTTGCTCGCAACAGACGGAATGCTTGTAAAGCGTCCGTTAGTTATCGGCGATTCCTTTGTTCTCACTGGTTTTAAGGAAAAAGACTGGCAGGAAAAGCTAGGGTGACTGACGCCCTGGCTTTTTTCCTGTCTTCACGAATAACCAGATTCCCGCTGCTAAAAAGAACAGGATCCCGATACTGACCGTTATCGTTGTGACATGGCTCTCCAGCCATTCTATGATCCGCTCCGCCAGACTGGTTCTCAAAAGATCTGGGGGATCCGTTTCTTCTTCTGCCCGACTTACGATCTCTGCCTCGGGTGCGTTTTCTGTCTTATTTTCCGTTTCTGGAAGAACTTCCTCATAAATTCCAATATACTGCTTTCCTTTCAGATCCGGTGTTCGGATCTGACCTCCATATTTTGCTTTTACATTTCGAATCAGCTTACTTCCGCCTGCAGTCGCATTTCTGAACATCACCTCCCCATCCATATAAGGTTCTCCGTCCCATTCCACCCGGTCCACCCGATAATATACCCGGGACAACCCTGCAAGTTCTAAAAGTTTTTCTCCATAATCAGCAAGATCTGCATCGCCAGGAATCTCCATATCTCCCAAATAGAACGAATCTGCCCCGTATCCAGATACCGTCACAGAAAAGGAAAAGGTATCCGACCAGCTTCTCGACGTCTCTTCCACATCTACAAGAGAAAGTTCCCGCTCAAACTCTGTGCCGGACTCCTCATCGATAAGCGGAACGTCTGCCGTCTCCGGCACCGTATCATCACCTTCCAGGTCATAGGGAATTGTCACCTGGGCATATGTTATTTCTCCGGCTTTTTTCGCATTTCTGATTCGTTTTGATACCAACCGATATTCCTTTTCCCCCTCGCTCCTTGTCTCTTCCGGTATGAATGCCTCACCTCCATCCGTAAATATGGGGCTTTCATAGATCAAAGTCTCTTTTTCTTCTGATTTTTTATTTCCAGATGCTGCCTCTTCCGTGAAAAGTGCTTCCTCTGCAAACGTAGGCAGCGGAAATGCCAGACATGACAGAAACATCACACTTCCTAAAAAACCGGAAATTTTTTTGACAGGAAGCCGGAATATTTGGCTCCCATCATTTTTTATCCTTACGTTCTTCTCTTCTCTCATTTTCCTCCTTCTTTATATGCAGATACCAAAGACCAAGGAATCCGATAAACAGACCAAATACCGCAATTTCCGGTCTCCGGGTATCGCCAGTCTCCGGGGTCCTGAGACTTGTCCTGTCCTTCTGACGGACTCGCCCCTCTGTGCTGCCGGAAAATTCCCGCTCATAGCGTACTGTAATCCTGCCATACGTCTTTTCTCGGTCCCGTTCTTGTTTCGATTCCTCCTCCGATTCCGGTTCTGTCCACTCTGCCTCCACCGGTTTCTTCGGTTTGTCATGCGGAGTGGGCGCTGTTGGCTGTTCCGGCTCTGCCGGTCTCTCAGACGTCTCCGGTTCCTTCGGCTCTGTCGGAGTCTCCGCTGACGCCGTTGTCTCAGATTCGGCCGGCTCTGTCGGCAGCTCCGGTTCAGTAGGTCTTTCCGGTTCGTCCAGTGTTTTTCTGCGGTCTGTCATCTCGATTTTTATAAAGCTTCCATCTATTGGCACTGTAAATTTGATGGATTCAGCGATCTCATACCCATCCGGCGCAGATATTTCCGTCAGGATATACGTCTCTCCTGCTGTCAGCGTTCCATCCACAAAATGCGGAGCTTTTCCTGATATCCAGGAATCGATGACCGTTCCATCCACCGTTTTTAACTCCAGGGACGCTCCAGGCAGTTCTTCTCCCGTCGCCATATCTAACTTGCTGAACTGTGCTCTCGTCTTTTTATTCGTAATCGAAAGTTCATACAACTGGATCACCGCTTCTTTTTCCCTGTCAAATACGATAGAAAACGTCTCTTCCGAACACCCATATCCGGGTGGAGACTGGATCTCCTGAACCTCATACTCGTACATGACCCAGGCACCATTTTTCAGATAACCGATCGGGAGCTCCGGTGACAGCGCAATTCCGTCCGCACCTGTCATAAATACCGTCTTTTCTCCCGTCTGTACGCAGACCGCCTCAAACCATGCCCCGGAAAGTTTCAATTCTTTATCTTCCGCATCTGTCTTTCGGATCCTGATCCTGCCACATGCTATCTTTTCTTCTGGTTCCCGTCTGTTTTCCACCTCATAACGGACGATATTCTCCGTCTGGTCTACCGTGATAAGGATCGGTTCCACTCCCTGATAACCGTCCGGAACTCTCGTCTCAAGAAGTACATATTTTCCTTCCGGAATCCGGTCAATTCGGTGCAGACCGGCTCTCATATCATAACTGGTCATTCCCGGATACCTCTCGGATGATCTGTCATGATAGCGGAACTGGTATTCAAACCGCGGTGACAGCTGACCGTCGGATGTTAATCTTTTCGGATCTCCATCAACTGTGACTGAGACCCGCATTCTGCTTCCATCCGATAATTCCCAGATCTGTGTGATGATTTTTCTGTTTTCCGTCGCCATATCCTCCAGAAGTCTGGCATCTCCTGAAGAGACTCTTCCCTGAAATTCCTTTTTCCACGAGAACTGCCGGAATTCATTTCCATACTGTCCAAACATCTTTTCATACGCCTCTGGAATCGCCGGAACATATTCCGACAGATCATCCGCCTTCCAGCTGTCCACGATTCGGTCTTTCCGGTACAGATAAGCGCCGTTTTCCGTCTTTGCTCCCCCATTCTCATCCAGAACTGCCTCACAGAGGACAAACTCTGCTGCGGCAGGCCAGGATAACGGCTCTTTCTCCCCGGATGCAATTCTCTCAAGCTTAAAGACCTCCAGCTTCGTATGATCGTCTTTCAAAACAAAGCTCTGCAGATTTCCTGTTTCCTCCACTGTAATCTCCATGGATGCAGGAATGTAGCCACCCGGTGTTTCTAGTTCCTCCAGAATATAATCACCTACAGGAATTCCTTCAAAATATTTCGGTTTTTCATCCGTTATCCACATTGCAGTGACTGAAGCTTTACGGTTATCCACAGGATCTTCCGAGTTCCACACAGCCGGTGTCTCCTCTGCCTTCACGAGATAATATCCTTTAGGATATTTATCCTGATCGGCAGTATTTACCCGCTTTGCCTTAAACAGCGCAAGCTTCGCCCCTGTTACAAAGGTCTGGCTGTATGTGCCCCGGATCTCTGTTCCTGTTTCACTTGTCTCCATATCTGTGCGGTTTTCTATCTTCTGGCGGTAATCCTCCGTTCCGTCGATTTTTGCGATCTCCACCTTTGTTTTTTCATCCGACAGGAGTACTCTCTGGACCTCATTCGTCTCCTTCACTTCCACTGCTGACGGAAATGTGCGGACATAGCCATCCGGCGCTTCCAGTTCTTCCAGGATATAGCTGCCCGGGATCACCCGCCTTAAAAGGTCCGGCTGTCCGTCCGTACTTTCATCCATCCGTCCATCCTGAATCGTTTTTTCGCCGCTGATCCACACATTTGGAATCAGATAGGACTCTCCTTTCCTGTGCTTTAGCGGCACGTCATCCGCCTCATTCTCCGGATTTCCCACATCAAGCAGCTTTTCTCTCTCATTTAAATGATACGCAGCCCGGTTTTCCATCTCCAGAAGCTCCTCATACCGGTATGTCACATAGTCCCCATCCCGGTCATAGACCGGCTCACCCTTTTTATACAGAGCTCCGCTCTCCGGATAATATTTCACCAGGCCAAACTCATCGAGAACCGGTTCCATCCATTTTTCAAAAACCCCTGTTTCCGTGTTCCATGTTCCCGTAATATAGGCATTCTCACTTCCTTCCATGATCTCCGCCGGTCTTCCCGTCAGTATTTTTCTTCTTCCAGTCAGATTTCCCGCGGTGTCTGTTTCCTTTACCACGGGCCATACATAGAATACCTGCTGTTCTCTTCCATTTGATCCGATTTCTGTCTTCTTCACATATGCCAGGCCTGTGTAGGCATCAACCTCCGCATCCCTGCACAAAGATCCATCGAGATGAAACAGTGTGGTCTCCGGATCCGTTGCAGTAAATACCTTCGATTTCCGGTCATACACAAGTTTTGTAAAATCGCCTCCCGATATTTCAAATACCGGCTGTCCGTTTTTCAACGCATAGATCGATTCTGTATCAAAGGTGATCTTCTGTTGCCGTCCTTCCCGGTCATAGCCGTAGAAAGTCCCGTCTTTTCCCTTTTTTATCACATCAAGATTTCCAAGATCATAGAATAAGACCGGTGTATCCCTTCGCTTCACTGTCTTGATTTCCCAGGTATCTTCTCCCCGCATCTCATCTACTGACGCTCTGTCCCGGGAAAATTCCAGCTTTTCTCCGGCATATCCCTCTTTTACAACAATATCTGTCACATTTCCATTTCTGTCCCTTGTGACCTCAACACCTTCAAATGCATGATCCTGTGAATCCCCGGTCTGATTGACCCGGATCGCATCGTAAAGTGCAAGCTTGGCTCCTGTTACATACGGATTCTGATGATCTGCCGCCTCCAGTTTTCTCGTCACATAACCATAACCCTGAAAGATTCCATTCTCATAGACAATCTCCACCCGTTCTCCGCCGCGTTTCCTCTGCTCCAGCATCTCCAGAGTCCCCTTTTTCCAGCCAAATCCCTGGTATGTACCTGCATGATTGTAGGCAAGATCTAGATTCTCAAGCCCGTACTGTGCACGAAGTTCCGATATCGTTCCTTCCACTCGCCCTGATACTTTCATTCCACGAATTGAGTCTATTGCCTTTGTTTTTGAAATTTCCAGAATTGTTGCGGTATTTTCCGCATATATTCTGGCAGTATCCGTGACATTTTCCGGGTGGATTCCATCCGGATCCTGCTCGTACCCGTAAACTGCTGCCGCCGTTTTTCCTTCTGTCCAGCCTCCGGAATACAGGATCCGGTCACTGTAAATCTCTACTGCCACAGGTCCTGAACGCACATACCCGGCCGGCGGCTTCACCTCCGCCAGCACATAAACCCCCGCGGGAAGCGGATTCGGTGTTTTTGCATATCCAACTGCCTGGAGAATCCCCTTTTCCTCGATATCCCGAATCGTCGGGATCGCCATGAGTGTTCCTGTCTGCAGCCCATTTTTATCCGTAAAGCTTACCAGATCACTCTCCTGACAGATCGGTGTTCCGGCAGGGACCGTTCCATAGAAAAGCTCTCCGGCCCCGGCTGCCTTTCTCGCAAATGTCCGGATTTCCTTTGCCCCCATCGCCTCAAGAAAATGCTGGCTTCCAAGGATCATCGTATCCGCCGTATAACATCGCACGGCACCATCCCCGTCGTCCGCCTCATTTCTTTCCGCCCGATAGACTCCAAATACCGCGTCATCATGAAGGATCGGCTCTCCAGTTTCCGCGTCAAGCTTCTCAATTCTCAGATTTGAGAAATACTTTCGATTCAAAAATGTCTTTTCCCCATAACCGGCCCAGACTGTATCCTCCTTCTCCTCATTCGGATCCACAATGCTCCATGGAACAAGCATCGACGCATATTCCCCGTCATAGGCAGTCTTTATGCCTGTCATCATCTCCTTTCCCTCTCTCTTCGCTCCATTTTCACTGTCCGCCCGGTAATGATAGTACTGCTTTACCTTCTCATTCCCGTAAGGTTCGTAATGCCCTGCTCTCTTTTTCTCAGAAAGTCCATACGGATAGACTTCAAAATCCCCATCATTGCTGTGGGCACATATCACATACTCCCGAAGTTCCTGTTTCTGATTTTCCGCCGACTCCTCGTTAAAGCGTATCAGATATTTTTTTGCAAGATCCCACGGAGAATCTGCAGTCCTGTATACATACTTCTCCTTCCAGTCATCTCCAGCCTCAGTCTGTCCGCCTGCCACTGGAAGAAATATCTCCTTCGGCGCATCGATCTCATAATGCCTATTCTTAAAGTCAAGAAGCTCCGGCGCATGGGGCTGTTCCTCCACGATTACATATTCTCCGTAAGGAAGATACTTCGATACCGCTGACGCTGCCTCTTCCTGTGCCTGTCCATTTTCCTTCCGGACCGCCAGAGTCATCCTATCCCCGTCTAGTCCGCCATTCTCTTCGCAGTCCCAGGCAATCGCATAGATTTTTCCCAGATCATACTTGAAAAACGGCTGCAGATAGTCCTCCGCTTTCTGGATCGCAAGATAGAGCGCATGATCATATTGCTCATCCGAATATGCGTTTTCTCCCTGTTTCATTTGTTCCTGCTCCGCTTTCAGATACCAGTCAACGGCAAACTGCCGGACTGCGTCCGAGCGCTTTGCATTCTCCTTCGCGTATTCCGAGGTATTGATCTCATTTTGCTTTCCGGTAATGAGACTGGCCGCAAACGGTTTAAATGATGTATTCCACAGGAATCCCCTTCTCTTCCAGCAATCCGTGTCTGCCGTCCGGATAGCTGCAAAGAATTTCTCATAGTTATACCCTTTAACCGTCCCGGCTTCCCCATGATCCGGATCTATTTTCTGCTCCACTGTCTCCAGTACGTGGCGATCCGCCTTTTTCGTATAGATCTTCTGGACCAGCTCCGGGAAGTTTTTCTGGTATTCTTCGATCTGTACCGTTTTCCCGTTTTTATCTACCCAGGAAATCTCTCCGTCTTTTGTGCAGAAGATCCGTTCCAGATTAGACTTCAGATAAATTTTAAACCGGAAATTCCCGATGTTTCTCCCGTCATCCGTCTTTTTCTCCACCTGCACCTTCTGCTTTACAGGCCGCTCCAGTACAAGCGCAGGCGAGAGCCCCGTATCTCCATCCTCGCTGATCTTATCCTGACCGCGGTATACCAACCGCCTTGCAATGATGTAAGTGTCTGAAACGTCTTGATTTTTTGAGACTGACACAGCAAGCGCTGCCCCCGAGAATTTCACAAGATATTCCGCATACCCGATCCGGTCTCCTGCCTGGTATCCCCAGACATTCGCGTTTCCGATCCTCTGGATCTCCTTTTCCGTCAGAGCATGACTTTTTTCCGGAAGTTTTACGATAAAGTTTAAGGTGAGGCTCGTCTTTCCATCGGTAAATTCCTTTCCGAACGAATCTTTTCCGGAAGTCCGAACCTGAATTCTGTATACACCATTCTTCTCCCTCACCACGCTTTGAATCTCCACATCTTTTTCCACGAGTTCTTTTTCTGTTGTGATTTCGATCTTATCTTCCGTTCTCGTCAGCGGAACACGGTATCCATGTGCCGGATCTCCCGACAGGTAATCAAGCACCTCTTCTCCCTCTTTATGATAAACCATGACCTGATGCATGATCTCTGTCAGCTTTCCATCTGTTCCCGGCATCAGAGCCGGTGTCAGCGTCGCATCGAGATAATATCTTCTGTTTCCAGCGGACCCAATCACATACTGTCTGTCGGTCTGGAACCGGAATTTTCCGCTATTTTTATATTCCTGATACACCCAGCGGAGATTTACCGGATCCTCGTACACCGCATAGACACTGTCCGGCGTCTTTTTCCCATTTTCCACTTTTGAGGTAAAAAATCTGCGATTTCCAATAGAAGATGCACCTGCATACAGCGTTACCTGATAACCAGCATCCTCTTTTCTGATCCCATCGATTCCGCAAAAGTTCCACTGGGGATGTTCCTGATACCAGGTGAAAATGCTTCTCATAAGATCCAGAACACAGGAATTCTTTTCGACAGGCACTGTAATTTCCTGCACCGCTGCACCATACACGGTCTTTTTTGCCGGCTCTCCCGGATCTGTTGTCATTCCCCAGAGATCTTTCTGGCCCTTTTTTACTCCCCGGCTATAGACCGGCACATCCTCCAGCGAGCGGATACCTCCGGCCGTAACCGGAACTTCATACCCGTTTCTTCCAAGGATCTCCTCTGTCTGAGCCTTCAAGAAGAGAAAGCTCTCCGACGTTTCGTCTGAAAGGTCACAGTCCTCCAGTTTCACCTGAAACCGCTCATCTTCCTCATTGACAGACAGATTTGAAAGGCTCATCGGTATCTTTTCCGGAATCTGTTCTGCCTTTAAGATCTGCGGTTCTATCCGGCTCACCGGTTCCTGTCCGGTAATATTTCCCGCCGCATCCCGCTCCGGCTGATAGAGAAGATCACTGGTATCGCTCTCCGCCCGTTTCCATACGGTTCTCCCGGCCCCATCTTTTACAATCACCTCTTCTGTTCCCGTCACGTGAGGTCCTGTCACCAGCTCCTCCCCTGTATCAACGCGGTAGAATTTCGTTCCTTCCGAAAAACCATAGGCAAAGATCTCATAACCTCCATCTCCATTTTCCCCTGCTGTCCCCGCTGATGTGACCGTAAATGGAAGTTCATCATATCCTTTTCCACTTCCATCATCTCCCTCCATTGCCGCTGTGAGTTCCGGCATCGTGACCACAGCCGTTCCATTTGCGTCCGTCACAGATCCTGGAGTTTCAAAGCCTGCTCCCCGGTTGGTGATCTCCTGATCCATTCCGTTTACCGAAAGCTCGTATCCCTCACTTCTGGAAAGTTCTTTTATATAATATTTTCCCAGAATCAGCGGTCTCCCGATCCACCAGTTTCCGTTCTTCTCCATGTTCTCCTGATACAGGTTTCCCGGCCCGTTCCAGGAGATATCCGTCCTTTTTCTGATCTTTCCGGCCGTATAATCGTACTCCACCCCCGGTGCTTCCGTATAACACAGAAAATCCGCATTTCCATCCTGATCTGTTGCTGCCGTTGCCACAAGATCATTTTTCTTATAGACAACGCCGGTATTGGTCAGAATTCCGTTTCCTGTCACCTCCGCATCAGGATGAACGATGTCTTCCGCCGCAAAAAGGCCATAAACGGCCCCTTCAAGTGTTCCGTCTCCTTCCGTATCCCCGTAGGACGAATAATCATCCGCTTCTCCCCTAAAGAGATCTCTGTCTTTTTTCGTGATATGGATCCGCCCCTCAGTTCGATGGTCATACACATGCCAGGCATCCCCGCAGTCCTCAGCGCCATTACAGTGCGAATACTTTTCGGAATCCCTGGGATCCAGATGCCGGATTCCATCCTCCTCTGCATCCGCCAGAATATCCTCAAAGTCCCCAACGCCTTCAAACTCTCCCCAGCCATCGGATTCTTCGCCATCATCAGCTTCATCCCGGCTTCTTCCCATAAACCAGTCGTAAAACCGATCAAAAATACTCTTCTTTTCTGCATTGGACGCCGTTGCCTTAACCGCAGCTTCTTTAGTATCTGCTTCCGCATTAGACGCCGTTCTCTTCATAATTGTTCCCGCGTGGCTTTTTACCACCGGTATTTTTCTCTCCGAAACAGTACTCCCACCTGTCACTCCATTTCCCGAATACCAGATATTTTCCGTGATCTCACGACTGCTTCCGGATCGTTTTTCCGCGTTTACTCCCGCCTGGGAAGAATCCGTCGTGATCATCTCCACAGGGATATCATCCAGGTGCAGGTCATGGAGGATATATCCGTTTCTTGCCTGGATCTCCTTCCATGTATAGGTAAACCTCAGTCCGATAAACCTCCGGTATGTCTCCTCACAGTCCGCCTTGCAGCCGGATTCCTCTAATGCGTCTTCGGATGCAGCCCGGAGCTTTCGCTCATTTCCAGCACTTTTCTGGCTTCTCCCATCCGGTTCTCCGCTTTCCAGTACCTCCTGCACCTCATCATAAACGCTCTCATCCGCGAGCCAGTGAAAATGGCAGCCGCCTTCCGCCTCTGCCTCACAGGCTTCCATCAGCTCCATCCACTGCTTTGCCGCAGCCCTGTTATTATCCCTGGTCTGTTCCGCGGCCTCCTCATAAGCATCGCTCTTTTTCCCGTCCTTATCCCCGGAATCCCCATCTTCCTGGTCCTCCGGCATATTTGCCCATGACGGCGCGGCATGTCCGTCACAGTATGTCTTTTCATATGCATACTTTCTGGTATCTTTGTAGGTTATCTCCCCCTTTTCGTTCGTGGTTCCTTCCGAAAACACCTGAAAGCCGCTCCATGGGCGAAAGCTCAGGTTCTTTTCCGCAAGTTTTCCCTCGCCGTCCGTCTTTGAGATCTTTCCTCCGTCCTCAAACCTTTCATACAGATAGAACTGGCTTCCCTTGAGCGGCATTCCGGTCTCACCGTCATGTTTTACAAGCCTGACATTGTAATCCGCTGAAAATGTCTCCTTATGGCGATAGATCTGAAATTCAAGCGTCGGCGTCTCCACACCATATTCCGGTATTTCCCCGTCACCCAGAGTGCCTGATCCGCCGCCTTCCCCATCCTGGCTAATCACCAGATAAAACACCATATCAGAGGGAATGATCCTCATATCCGCCTTATAGAGTCTCTGATGTTCCGGCGCGTTGATGCAGACCTTAAAGTCCATCCACTCCCTGAGATATTCCGGATTCCAGCTGCCTTCCGTATACCAGCCGGAATTGCCTTTCATAGTGATCTTATACCGCACCGTTGTCTTGTTGTATTTCTCTTCATCTGTCATATTGCTTCCGACAGCATTCTCATTTGCGGTCACCGAACCATTATTGTGGATCCGGATCGCATCCCCGCTCCAGGTCACCTCATACAGATTTTGTCCCATCACCGATTTCGCGATATTTTTATCCTGGGATGCGTCAAGCCATCCCACGTTTCCCCCTGTGGATCCATTGTCCCACACACTCTGGGGCTCGATCTTCGCGATATCCCGGATAAACTCTTTTCCGAGAACAAACTCCGTATCCAGGGCGCCAGGTCCGTCAGAAAAAGGCAGTACCTGAAATGGCACTGCCGTATCTTCCGAAGTTGCTCCCCTGATCGCATCCGGAGCTTCTTTTCCCGCCGCCAGCCCGACGGAGGACGCCTGCTCCATAACAGCGATCGCGCGGTCTTCAATTTCCGGATTGTCAGCCACCCAGGCAAATTTTGTCCCTGCATCGTCTTTCACATACTTTACGATATTGGCACTGGACGTCGTAGACGCGATCTCCGCATAAAGACCCGGATCAAACTTTTTTGCCGCGTCCTTCAGTGCCGACCAGTTGTCCGGATATGCCCAGAATAACCGTTTCGCCTGCGTTTCCGTAAGCGGAGACGGCATTGTATCAAACTTATACATATCATACCGGTCGACCTTCTTCCAGCCTTTTCCCCCATCGAGGCAGTAATACGGGGCCGTCGATTTCTGCGGCCACACATCCGATGCCTCGGACGGGAACGGGAGTGGAATCCCCACTCCCGTGATCGTCATAATGACTGCAAGAAATCCAGCCAACCATCGCCTTCTTTTTTTCTCTTCCATACTGATCCCCCGCCATTATTTCTTTCCAATCGTCTGTACCGCACCTCTGACACACCATGCGCCTGTCTCATCCACAGTGTAGCCGTCCGGCGTCACACAGTCCGCCAGCATATGTCCGTTTTTCTGGTCCATATAGTAGCATTTTCCATTGATCCAGTTCCAGCCTTTCGTCATCCGCCCGGTCGGTCCCAGGTAATACCACGCTTCTCCTTCTTTTATCCAACCAGTCTGCATTTTCCCCTGGCTTCCGTCATTTGTCTTCTGGAGATAATACCAGCTTCCATCTTTTTCATCGAGAAACCACCCTGTCTGCATCCTGCCGTCAGCCGCAAAATGGAACCAGGAAGTCTTTTCCTGTCCTTCTTTCGCATATGGGTTGTAGATCCAGGCCCACTCATTGGCATACGTTCTTCCGCCGGAAACAAATTTCCAGCTTCCATCCTCCTGCTTTCTCCACTCACCGGTGACACTGCCCTTTGGCTGTTCCCCTATGTTCTGGGCCTTTTTCAGCACATTTCCCGTTCTTCCGCCGCCGGAAGAACGTCCTCCTGAGCTGCCGGACCAGGTCTTATCCACAAGCTTAAACTTTAATTTCACAGGAATCTTTTTCTCCAAAGCCCCAGCACTGACCGTGATCTCGTCTTCATATTCCGCCGTATACGGATATTTCTTCATCCCCTCCGCGATCCAGAATGCCTCCGTATTTACTGATACCGCACCGTTTTCTACCTTTACAGCACCATTTTTTACGTTCCAGTTAAATTCGAAGCTACCGTCCCCATTTCCTTTTAGCGCTTCCTGCGGTATCAGCTTTGCCGTAATCTTCTGTGCATCCGCGCCCTGCCATATGACCGCCGGGTTATATCTCGATCCCGTTTTCGTGAGTATCAGGTCAAACACCAGCTCTCCCTGATCCACCTTGATCTCCTCCGGCATCACCACAGTCCTGTCATCTGTCACAAAATCCACTTTCACGCTGCAGACTGCCGACTGGATATTTCCAAGGGCATCCTTTGCCGCCATCACTACCTCCGTGCTTCTTGTTCCACACCCAGTACGTTTCTCATAGATATGTTCCTTATGAGCCGCTTCATCCGCCTCTATGAGATCCAGGATCCATCTCGTATCCTTTTTCGCCATCACCTTTGCGTTCCGGTAATCTCCGTCCGCGATTCCCTCTTCCACAAAACCGGCGTCCACCTGGATAATGGCATTATCGCCGACGGTCCAGCTGATATCTTTTTTATCGAAATAGTCCGGTGCAAAGGATCCTGACAGGATCTGCGGTGCGGATACCGTGATCGTTTCCTGCGGCTTTTTCCTGTCACCGGTCAATGTTCTTGTCACCATAAAATTCAATGCCGCTTTGTCGAGAGTCGCGCCTTCCGCTGCGATCTTCGTCCGGTCCTTGATCTGGAATGTCACCGGGATCCTGCAGTTTGCGGTCACAAACTTCTCCTCAAAGCTGGATGCCGGTCTCGTCTTTGCTGTCAGAACCGCAAGTCCGCCCTGGGTACCGTTTCCGTAGACCGTATCCTCAATGGGGTACCGGTACTGTTTCTTCGCCTGTTCTGTCTCCGCTTTCTCCACAATATCCTTAAAGAATCCTGCATTCAGGTTCAACTCGATGGATGCGCTCTTTTTCGTATATCCGGACTCGTCCTCATCATCATTTTTCTTTAAGATGATCAACTCATCGTCATCCACACTCCATCTCACCGCCTCATCGGCGACATCGTTGTTCTTATCGACCACAGCCTGGATCTTCACGTCCTGGACCTTCGTTCCCGACTCCAGCTTTCCGTTTAAATATCTCGCCAGCAATTTCCCCGCGGTATCCCTCACTTCCGTGGTGATCGACGGGTTCATCCGGTCCCCGGTGCGCTCCTCGATGACCCGGAAACCAAATTCCTGGGGCTCTACCCGCACACCTGCTGCCACTTTCTTATAGACCGCAGAGACCTCCGTATCATGTTCCGGCATCACAAACTGGTAGGAACCTCCTGTCTGATAGGTCGTCTTCCTTCTGCGCCCAAGAGAATCTGTATAGGTCGGCACACCATCCATCTGGAATTTCTCTGTCTCTGTGTTCTTCGGAGCCGTGAGGACTGTAACGGTATCTCCGGCAGCCACCGCGCCCCGGTATGCTTTGTGGAATTCCTTGCTGTAGGCAGACGGACCTCTCGCCGTCAACACCGCCACATCATAGAAATTCCCTGAATTTGCCGCTGTATCCACCTGAAGGACCGACAGCAGATATCCCCGCATTGGTCGTCCCACGGAATTCGGCGCGAAATGATCCGGAGTATAGAGATCCTGTCTCGCCGCAGCCTCGGTATCCACTACATGGAGAACGCCGTTCTCGAGTTCCTCATAGAAATAGAGTTCGTCCTCTTTCTTCGTGTTCTGTCCCTGCACCAATGTGTAGAAATTATCTCCTTTGTTCCAGAAGCCAATATGGGCATCGTAGGTGAACCGATTGTCATCCGAGACACCTGAGCCGCAGACACCGGCTGCAATCTTCACCTCTGTATCCGCGAACAGGTACGCCACATCCGCTCCGTCCTCAACCCCATAACGGAAGTGGAAGCCAGTATCATGAGTTCCAATAAAAGTTCCCTCGCGCGCCGCACTTCCAAGCCCGGAAGATGCGATGGTCCCCTCAAACCGTGCCACCTTCATCTTTCCGGAAGCGTATTTTCCCGTGATACCGCCGATGGACTGAGAGCCGCTTCCGCCGATGGTTCCCATCACATGCGTATTGAAAATATCCGCGGAATTCTGGAATCCCACGATTCCGCCCACATAGCCGCCGCCCTGGATCCTGGCACTCAGACTGTCCCCTGTGTTCACCTCACAATCCGCGATCAAAGACTCTGCCGCCCGTCCGGCAATTCCCCCGGCAAAGATCTCCTTTCCGCTTCCCGTATCGATAGCCACATGGTCGGAAATACAGTTTTCCACCACAGAGTCTTCCAGGACATCCGCAATAACTCCACCGGCTGTACCGGTAGTCCTCAATGTACCGTTTACTGTCACGTTCCGGATCACTGAATGTTTCGCACGGCCCGCGAGAATTCCCCCATTCTCCTTTACCGTGATCACATGCCCCGGCTTTACCTTGAGCTCTGTGATCTCCGCGTTCTCCACTGCGCCGAACAGTCCCCCAAAGTCCCAGGACGGCTGGTACATGCGGAAATTGGACACAGTTTTTCCGTTTCCGCTAAAATGCCCCTCAAACGGCGATACTCTTCCGGCCCGCATATCCGCCCCAGTGTGATAGAATCCGATAGGGATCCAGTTCATTCCACCGAGATCAATATTTTTCCCTAACTCAAACCAGGCACCTTTATAATTTCCCGGATAAGTGCCCTCTCCACTTCCAACCTCCATTCCCATGGACGCAAGGACAGCGAGCCCAATGAGGTGCTCCTTCGTTGTGATCTGGTACGGCTTTTCCTTTGTTCCATCCCCAGTTCTTCCACTTAAAAAGCTCATATCGCCCACATCAGCGCCCCAGATCTCCTCATCCGCAGCGAGCACAGCAATATTTTCCACGGCATCCGATGCCGTCGCCGTTCTCTCCGCCGCTGTTTCCACACTTCTCAAAACTGCCATTCCTCTTACCGGTGTTCCAAGCGCCATGCAGAGTCCTAACCCTGCTAACATCATCTGGCTCTTTCTGCCTCTGTTTTTTCTGCTCTTCTTCATTTCTTTTCTCCCCTCTATGCCTGCGGCAGACAGAATGCCGGGCAGATCCCGATCCCAACATCTGACACATCCGCCTGTCTGAAGCATCCATTTTCAAGATCTACAACATACTCCCTGTTTCCATATACAAAACTGCCTCTTTCATCCACCTCATAAGCCGGTGTCCGAAGCCAGAACCCCCGGCTGTAAGAACTTCCCTTTCCTTCCGGATTCCAGATCTCATCCCGATACCGGTATGCTTCCTCCAAAGACAGCAGAAAGAATCTGTCCCGGCAGTCCTGGTATGGCAGCAAATGGCTCTCAAGACCATCCAGACGGCTGTCAGCAAAATCACCATCCCCTGTTTTCCCTGTAAATGCCGTCAAAGCTCCCGTGTATACAAAAGATGCATCTGGAACCGCAGTCTCCGCCTGTTCCCCCAGCCATTCTCTCACCCGGGATTTCTTATAATTATTGTTTTCTCCAAACGGAAGTAAGATCCGCTCCTCATAAGTACTGTCCACATCGGACCGAATCACGTTTTCCGCCAGAAACAGCGCACGTTTCCCATAACTGCCTCTGCCGTCCTGGTAATCATCATCGATACATCGAAACCGGCATACTTTTCCCGCAATCTCCCGCGAGACCACATCACCGGTCTTCCATGCGGCCCGGTCTTCCTCCTCCCCGAACTTGTCTCCCGTTCCTGGAGCGGTATTTTCCCCAAAATCCGGCGCCCGCCCCCGCCATTCAAAGCCGATCCGGCAGTCCGTAACCGTCTCACCGTTCACATTCCTGGTCCCCAGATCCAGCTTTGAAATATTTACAACTCCGGGAAACATCTGCGCGATCACCAGCGTATCGAACGAGCTGTCTTTTCCCGTTACCACAATTTCCTGCCGCCCTTCCCGTTCTGCGGCAGATACCGTCTCCATCAGAAACCGCCTGCCCGCTTCCCGATCCCGCAGGATCACAGGTTCTGCTGTCAGAAATTCTGCCGTTCTCTCCGCCGCGTAGGGAACGAGTTCTCCCCGGCAGCTTGTGAGTACAGCAAGAGAACCGGCCGCAGCAAGCCACTTCGCCACTTTCTTTCGATTCATTTTTCCTCCTGGATATTCCGGCTAAAGCCGCCGGCGGCTTTTCGATAAAGCAGATAATATCTGCCTCCAAAGATTTTTAAGACTTCCAAAAGATCTATTATGATTTGACTGGAACTCCCCAACCGGTTCGTTCCTCCGTTTGTCCATAACTATATCACAGGCCATACCCGGAATCCATATCGGATCCGTAAAACCAAAGCCCCATTATTTAGCCAGTTTCACGAAAATATTTTTGCATTTTCGTCACTTTTACCATACCATTTTTTCACCGATGCCAATAAAAGCATTATTTATAAGCATTTTCCGATGTCAAAAAAGACAGGACATGCCGCGCACGTCCTGCCTTTCACCTGTCTTACCACGTCTCCACCGTCCGCAAAAATTCCTCCATCGAAATCACGCCGGCGCACACAAGATCCGCCAGCTCTTCCCGCATGGTCCGCATCCCCTGTGTCTTCACCACATAATCCTCGATCTCCCACTCCGGCCGGTTTTCCGCAGTCATCTTCTTCAGTTCCCGGTCCATCACAAATATCTCATGAACCGCAGTTCTCCCTTTGTATCCTGTATTCCGACAGAATTCACATCCGCGTCCGCGCCTTGCGCTCCGGATCTTTCTTCCAAACAGCTTCTGCTCCTCATCCGTAAGTTCCACCGTCTCCGCACAGTGCGGACATACCTTTCTCACCAGTCTCTGTGCCGCCATGCCGCATAAACTGTCCGCCGTGAGATACGGCTCGACACCCATATCTGCCATTCTCGTGATTCCGCCCGCCGCGCTTTTCGTGTGCAGAGTCGAGAGCACCAGATGACCGGTGATTGCCGCGCGGACACTGATTTTCGCTGTCTCCGGATCCCTCGTCTCGCCGACCATGATAATATCAGGATCCTGTCTCAAAACGGCACGGAGTCCTGCTTCAAAAGTAATCCCCGCCTGTTCATTCACCTGCATCTGGCTGATCCCCGGAAGATATCGCTCCACAGGATCCTCGATGGTCACGATATTCATCGGCTGTTTCGCGAGATATTCCAGGATCATATATAATGTGGTAGTCTTTCCGCATCCTGTCGGTCCTGTAAGATACAGGATCCCGCCCGGACTTCTGAGGATCCTCTTCATCTTCTCATAATTTTTCTCACGCATTCCAAAGGTTTTGCCATGATCGATCTCCGTTTTCATATTCAGGAGTCTCAGCACCATCTTCTCGCCAAAGATCGTCGGGACCACGCTGGTCCTCACATCCAGGCAGATCCCGTCGATCATCTCCTTAAAATGCCCGTCCTGCGGCACTCTCTTTTTCGCAATGTCCATTCCGCTGAGGACCTTCGCCCTCGTCACCAACGGCTGATGCATTTCCTTGTCATATTCCCGCACATGGAGCAGCATGCCGTCCAGCCTCATCCGGACAACCATCCGGTCTTCCTGCGGTTCCAGATGAATGTCACTGGCATTTTTCCGGTATCCCAGATTTAAAAGTTCCTCAAGGAGCTTCACCGCAGATCCGGCCTCTGCCCCATAGTTCTCCATCTCCTGGACCTCATTCTTATTTTCCTGTTTTCCTTCTCCGCCTAATATGCCCAACATCCCATTTTCCTCTTTCTATCATAACTCATTCCCCTCTCGCTGACGCAGACGGTTCGTGAGTTGCTGTCTGTACTTCGGATCCGCGGCTGCCGGGAATTGTATCCAGCACCATCTCCGGTCTGCACACTGCCATTCCTCTCATACAGGTCCTTTTTTCCATCCATCACCCGTACCGTGACAAGGACGCGGCCAGACCGGCTCTCTTCCACCTCAATTTCCGGTTTCAGCGTATCGATATGAAACGCGTCCATGGACAGTCCGTCCAGTTCTTCCACTTCCACAGCACCTGTCTCCAGCCGGTCCGCCACATATCTCCATGCCGCGTCCCCAAGCATTTCTGCCTGCTCCTGTGTCCTTGCGTGATCCAGTACCCACACCGCCATCCGCCGCATCGGAAAGATCATAAGGAGCAGCATACTGAAAAGCAGCATGACGATCATAACCTCAACCAGTGTAAACCCCCGTCTATGACCCTTCTCCATCTTTAATCTTTCCTTTCACCTGTCTCTTCTTCCGAAGTCATGGACACCCAGAATCCCGAGACCTGGACGGTTCCGGTATCCGACGTTTCTTCCGCGAAATATCCCGATTCCAGAAATTCTTCTCCATCAACCGCCAGATGGATCTCTGCCGGTTCCCCGTATTCCGCATCTCCCATATGGCGTTCCAGTCTGTTTCCTGCCTCATAAATCTCCCGATACCGTTTCACGGTCTTTGAATAGCCGGAGACACTGAGAAGCATCGCCTCAGCTACCAGAAGAAGGATCAGAAACGCCGTCATCAGCTCCACCAGTGTTGAGCCATTCTCATTCCGTTTCCATCTCTTTTTCATGGCTTTTCCTCCCCGCTCCGTTCCGCCGAAGACGGCGTACTCACGAAAACAGGTGCCATGGGGATCAGTCTCGACGCACCTTCCTTCCGGTCATTTACAGTACAGACCGCCTGTAACACAAGTCCTGAACCGTCCTCTTTCCAATAGGAGGAGATGACTGTCTCGATCCTCTTTTTCTCCCCATTTCCAGTCTCTGCCCACACTGCCGCCTCCGTCTCCGGAAGTCCCTCCGGTCCCTGTAATTTTTCAAGGATTCCTGTCGGCTCCTCCTGACACATATTCTCCACAAGGATCTGCACCACCGCCTCGGCTGCCAGCCTCGCTTCCGTTCCTGCGGCAAAGTTCAATGCTGAACGATAGCGCCTTGCCCCAGACGAAAAGAGAAGTGAGGTAAATACCGTGACAAACAGCACGGTCACCAGAACCTCCGCCATCACAAATCCTTCGCTCCGGTTCTTTCTCACCGCCACTCCCTCCTTATCGAATACTTCCATACATGTTCCACATCGGCTCCATGATTCCAAGGATCAGGATTCCGGTAAAGATCCCGATCAGCAGGATCATTACCGGTTCCAGCAGGTTCACCAGCTTATTCAGCGCCAGATCCGACTCATGTTCATAGCTTCCCGCGATCCGCTCCAGCATTTTATCCAGGTGACCCGCCTCTTCTCCTGTAACGATCACCGCCGCCAGTTTCTTTTCAAATCCACCACTCTCCCGGATTGCCTCGCTCAAAAGTATTCCGCTGCTCACACGCTCCATGATCGTCCTGATCTCCCGGTCCAGATACCTGTTTCCGGTCGTTCCTTCCGTATATTTCAGGCAGGATGTGATCGGAAGTCCACTGGAATAAAGGCTGGACATGTTCTCACAGAATCTTGCCGTACAGATGATCCTTATCTGCCGTCCGACCACCGGAAATTTGCAGATTACCCGGTCATAGCTGTAACGAAACCATACTCTTTCCGTCAGGATCTTCCATCCTGCCAGGATCATAACAGCCGCCACTGGCAGGAAATAGCGGTACGCATACAGAAAATGGCTGATCCCCATGAGGATTCTTGTAAGAAGCGGCAGCGTCACATCCACCAGGATCGGCTCTAACGTCGGCAGGATCTCCAGAAATACGAACAGCATTAGAAAGATCATCATCAGAACCAGGATCTTCGGATACAAAACCGCGCTGCGGATTTTTCCCTCTGTCCTGTGTTCTTTCTCATAATGGACCGCCAGCCGTGCCGTCGTCCTGACAAGCTGGCCGCTCATCTCCGCTGCCCGGATCATCTGGATCGCCGGTTCCGGAAACCGCCCGGTTTCTTCCATGGCATCCCCGACGGTCTTCCCCTCGGTCATGAACGCTCCCAGTTTTCGACACGCCAGGCAGAACTCCCGGTCGGTATCATCCTGCTGCATGATCTCCAATGTTTCCGGAATTGATAATCCCGACTCCACCAGGACAGAAAACTGCCTGAAAAACTCCGACAGCCTTTCTGCTCCAAGCTTTTTACGCTTTTTCATACAAAGCTTTCCCCCCTATTTCCGTGCTGGGCGTAGTCGCCTGCGGTAAAACAAAACGGTGCAGTTATCCACTGCACCGTGTAAAATCAATATTTTTTATGATGTTATTCAATATTTTTATAATGTTATTTTACGGAATCTTACAAAACTTGTCAATGTATTGTCCGCAGACGGTCTACTTTCAATATCTTCGCCGTTGCTTCGCATTCCAAATCGGCAAATCCACTACCACCACTGTATTGTACGACTCATAGCCGCACCACCCGGTCACACACCTTCTCCAGAAGCTCCGGCGAATGGCTCACCGCAATCATCCCCATCTCCCGGCGCTTCAGTTCCTTCAAGACAAAATCCCAGATCTGTCCCTGTGTAATAAGGTCCAGCATCGTCGTCATCTCGTCCGCGATCAGAAGCTCCGTCCGTCGCCCCAACGCTCTCGCAATACAGAATCTCTGAAGCTCGCCGCCGGAGATCTCCACTGGGAACCGGTCTTTCCAATCGTCCCGGATCCCAAGTCCCGTCTCGATCCGTGCCCGCTCGCTGGGATTCTCAAAGGTCCAGTCGCCTTCCTCCAGAACCGTACTCAACCGTCTCTTCGGATTCACCGAGAGTTCCGGATGCTGCCATACCATCTGCACCGGGCAGTAGCCACGAAGCTCAAGAACCGGCATCCCGTCCACAAGAACCTCCCCCGAATCCGGCCTCTCGTACCCCGCCAGAATCTTGCAGAGCGTCGTCTTCCCGTATCCGCTGGGCGCCATGATCCCCACACTCTCTCCGGGTTCCACCGTAAGGTTCACATGATCCAGGATCTGTCTCGTCCCTTTTCCATATTTAAAAGAAATATCTCTCGCTTCCAGCCTCATCTGCCGTATTCCTTTCGCATGTCCTCTAAGATCTCCCCCATATCGCAGAGCTGTTCCCCATCCTTCTTCCAGTTCTTCGGCATGGACCGAAACAGCGCCTTCGTGTACGGATGTTTGAGATTCCTCTCATCCTGAAATGCCGCCGCATCTGTCTCCTCGACGACTCTGCCGCCGTAGAGCACGATGACCCGGTCAGCTGTCAGGAGCGCCAGCTCCAGGTCGTGGGTGATCAGCAGCACGCCTGCCCCATCGTCCGCCATCTCCCGGAAATGTCCCATGACGCGGGTTGCCGCCTCCAGGTGAAGTCCCGGTGTCGGCTCATCCGCGATGACGAGCTTTGGCTTCTCCATCACCGCCGTGGAGATCAGGACACGCCGCGTCATGCCGCCGGAGAGCTGAAATGGGTATTTTCCCCGGATATCCGGGGCTAAGCCATAGCGCTTCAGCACCGCCAGGCATTTTTCCTTCACAGAAACATCCTTTTTCCCGTTCTGGATCTGATCCCCAATCTTCATAAGCGGATCCAGGTAAGAAACGCTCTGGGGCACCAGAACGATCTCATGTCCCCGGAGTCTTTTGACCTTTTTTTCCGTAAGCGGCTCCCCAAGAAACCGTATCTCTCCGTCCATTTCACTGTTGTATGGAAGAATTCCCATGATCGCATGGGCCAGCAGACTTTTTCCCGAACCGCTGGATCCCACCACCGCGACGATCTCACCACTTTTTATTTCCAGGTCCATCTTCTCCACCGCGTGGATCGTCCGCCTGGAAAATCCCCGTTCATACTGGGTGAAGGTGACGGAGAGGTCCTTAACTTCCAAAATCGTATCATTCATCTTCCCCGCCTCCTTACTCATGAACACTGCCCGGATCCAAAAGTCTGCAGAGTTCCTGTCCGATATAATGAAACAGAAGCACGGTCCCAACGAGGAAAAGTCCCGGGAACAGCGCCAGCCACCATTTTCCCATAGCCAGATATTTCATGCTTTCCGAAAGGATAACTCCGACGGCCGGACTCTCGGAAGACAGACCGAAGCCCAGGAACGTGATGCTGGCTTCATGCAGGATCGCATGGGGAAACATGAGCACCAGGCCCGTGATAAACTGCGGAACAAGATTCGGTGCCATATGGGAAAACGCGATGTAAAATTTCCCTTTTCCAAGCTTTTCCGCGATCTTCACATACTGACTCTGCTTCAGCTGCAAGACCTCCCCGCGGATCAGCCGCGCCAGGGATGCCCAGTGGGTAAACGCGATTCCGCAGACAACACCCCAGAATCCACGCCCGCAGGCAAAGGAGATCAGGATCAGAAGCAGCATATGGGGAATTCCCATGACGATATCGATAAGCAGCCGCACCGCACTGTCCACGAACTTTCCGAAGACCGCCGCGCTGAGTCCCAATATAAAGGCCATCACCGCGCTGACTGCCGCCGTCAGAAGTCCGATCCGGATACTCAAAGAAAGTCCCGCAACTGTCCGCACGAACATGTCACGTCCCATCCAGTCCGCTCCAAAAGGATATTGTATACACGGTGCCAGATTTTTTCTCGTAAAATCCGTCCTGATGGCAGCTTCCTGCCAGAAACTTCCGAGCACCGCAATGACCGCTAACAGCACAGCCGCCAGGATCAGAAGCGCGAAGCTCTGTATTCTGCGATTTTTCTTCATCAGCGCTTCGCCCCCTCTCTGATCCGCGGGTCGATCACGCCGTAGAGAACATTCGCCGCAAGGTTTCCCGCCGCGACGATCACCGCTGTAACCACCGTGATTCCCAGAAGAAGCGGCACATCGCTTCCAAGTCCTGCCGTCACAGCCGCCTGGCCCAATCCCGGATAGGAAAATACCTGTTCTACAAGGACGGAGCCGCCGATGATCTCACTCACCGACGCGAACTGCAGCGTCATGGCCGGCAGAAGAATGTTCCGAAGTCCATGACGACGTAAGATCGACCAGTCCGACTCGCCTCTGGCTCTCGCGAACAGCACATAGTCGCTCTCCATGACCTCGATGAGCTTTTCCCTCGTGTGCAGGGCGATGGAGGAAATTCCCGTGATGCTGAGAGCCACCACCGGGAGAATCGCATGGCGGATCCTGTCCGCAATGGAGATCTGCCCGGCATCCATGCCGATGGGCACACTGAATCCGATGGGAAACCAGTGAAGCTTCACCGCAAATACCATAAGCAGCACCATTGCCACCCAGAATGCCGGGGTGCTGGCCACAAACAGGGAATATCCCGTCACGATCCGGTCCATGATCCCACCGCGCTTTTTTCCTGCGAGAACGCCGAGGAAAAAGCCAAGAATACCAGAAAACAACCATGCCGTGAATAAAAGCCAGATGGAATTCATGACCTTCTCCCCGATGATCTCTGCCACCGGACGGCGATATAAAAGGGATGTTCCCATATTTCCGTGGAGAAAGTCTTTCAGCCAGTTCAGATACCGCTCCACCGGAGGCAGATCTGTTCCCCAGTAGCTTTTCAGCTTTGCGATCTGCTCCGGGCTCATAGAGCCCAGAGCCGTCTGGCCGACATTTGTCTGAAGCGGATCTATGGGTGAGACTGCCAGGAGCACAAACGCCAGAATGCTCACCAGAAGCACCATCAGACACATCCGCACTGCCTGTCTGCCAAACCACAGACCCGTTTTCTTTATTTCCATGTCCACTGGTCGACATTGTTTACGATCGACCAGCCATGTCCATGTGGGTGAAGTTTCTGTTCTGCCACCTGCAGACCATCCTTCACCCAGTATAAATGATCAATATTTACAAGCCAGATCCACGGAAGGTCACCATCCTGGGTAATTCCAGATGTTCCGTCCCACTGGGCGTTTTTCCAGAGTTCATAGGACTTTTCAAGGTCGCTCTCCGCCAGAGCCGCGTCCATATATCCGTTCACCTTTTCGTTTCCATAAGGGGAATACTCCGCATATTGCTTTCCGGGAGCCGTGTGGTAAATATTGTAGAGCTCCATCGGTGTGTGAGCGCCCCATCCCCACATAAGCGGTGTGGACTGTGCCCGGTCATAGGCGGTATTCCAGCCGACGCCCTCTGTCGTCACCTTGATTCCAATCTCTTTCAACTGGTTTGCGGTGTCCTCCGCAAGTGCCTGGCGGACGGAATCCCCTGTCGGATAGAGCATGTTGAACTCGGCGCGGGCACCGTTTTTCTCTAATATTCCATCACTTCCGGCAAGCCATCCGGCTTCCTTTAAGATTGCTGCCGCCATATCCGGATCATAATCCACCTCCGCTGCCTCATTGTACCACGGCATCTGGTCGCAGACACTGTAGGCCGCTGTTCCGTATCCATTCAACACATGCTCGATCATCTCATCCCGGTCGATCGCCAGGTTGATGGCCCGGCGCACATTGATATCGCTGGTGAAATCATTTCCCAGCGGCACTCCGTTCTCATCCGTCTCCCCCGCCGGGATCGCCGGCAGGTTGAAGCCGCGGTTGTCCACGGTCTTGCAGGCCAACAGGGAAAATCCGTCTACGGTCTGATCCGAGTACGCCGCGGAAGTGTAGGCGAGATCCACCTGCCCGGAGAGCGCTGCCGCGTAGGCGGCGTCCTCATCCATAAATAAAACTGTCACCGTCTTCATCTCCGGCTCATCCCCGTAGTAGTCCGGGTTTGCCGTGAAGATCACCTGCTGCCCCTTATTCCACTGTTTCATGATGTAGCGGCCGGAGCCGATAGGATTGGAACCATAGTCCGGTCCATAAGCATGTTCCGGGACGATTCCGGTAATTGCCATCGTATATGGCCATATGGAATACGGGCGGGTCATATCAAATTCCACAGTGGTATTGTCGAGGGCTTTTGCCTCTTCTAACATCGTAAAGTCATTGACAGAACTGGTATCCCGCAGTGTATTGTAGGTAAATGCCACATCCTCCGCTGTCAGCGGTTCCCCGTCCGTAAATTTTACATCGTCCCTGATCGTCACGGTCCATGTCATCCCATCATCGCTGACGTTCATATCTGTCGCCAGATCATAACCGATCGTCATATCTGCCTTTGTTACCGTCAGCGTACTCTGGATCAGCGGCTCATGGACATGTTCCCCCGCGCCCCATCCGTATGCCGGGTCAAATCCAGCCTCAGGCTCAGATGACGGTCCCATTACAACGATAACAGAATCTTTTTCATTATTCTGCTCCACCCCGGCAGCTGCTTCTGTATTCTCCGCCGCAGACGACTTTTCCGCATTGCAGGTTTCTGTTGCTCCCGAACTATTTCCGGCACAGCCCGTCAGGGAACATACCATAGCAGCGGCGGTCAAAGCCGTCACTATTGTCTTTATTGTTTGTTTTTTCATGAATTTATCCCCATTTCTATGTTTTTTAGTACCTAAAAATATCCAAAGCCTCACACAACTAAAAATACCAGAAAGAGGCATACTTTCTGTATGCATCAACCTTCCTGGTATTGTATTATTTGTCTCTATAGACTGTGCATCTGGCTCCGATGCCATGCGACAGTAAATATTTCTCGGTTTAAACCGCCTTGGGCGGGGGACTCTTTTATGAGTATGGGCTTCAGCCACATAATAGTAGTATTATAGTAGACTTTTTTTCAAAAATCAACGTTTTTCCGGTCCATGACCTTGCAGAACGCGATTCCCGCCGCCGTGCTGGCGATGGTCGCGAGGAGCGCTGGTCCTGCGATAGCCGCCGGGTTGACACTGCCGTACTGGCTGCGGTAGGCGATCATGTTGATGGGGATGATCTGGAGTGAGGAAATATTTACGATCAGGAACGTGCACATCTCATTGCTGGCAGTGCCCGACTGTCTCGCCAGACTGCTCTGCCCTGCCGTATTTTTCCTCTTATCCGGCGCTTTTTCCGCCCGCCGCTCTTCCTCCAGCTTTCCCAGCTCTTCCATCGCCTTTAACCCAGCCGGTGTCGCCGCCCAGCCGAGCCCCAGCATGTTCGCGATCATATTTGTCGCAATATATCTCCCCGCCGGATGTCCGTCCGGCAGGTTCGGAAAGAGAAACCTTATCACCGGCCGCATCTTCTCTGTCAGCGCCTCGATGAGTCCCGCTCTCTCCCCAATCTTTAAGATCCCGCACCAGAATGACATGATCCCCAGCATTGTGACTCCCAGTGTCACCGCCTCCTTCGCCGAGTCCAGCAGCCCGTTCGTCACTTCTCCCATATTTCCATGAAACGCCGCCCAGAAGATCCCGGCTGCCATCATTCCTGCCCAGAGCATATTTAACATAAAAAATCCCGCATTTCTGTCAAAGTCGGCGACGTTTCGGCTGCCTGCACTCGAAGCGCAGATACGCCAAACCACCACCTGAATTTCTTTATCTTATGACAGAAATACGGGATCTATGAACTTTATAAAACTACTTTCCTGAAAATTTATATTCTGGCTGATTCACATGATCTGCACAACAGCCTCTCTGAGTTTTTTACTCTCCGCACAGCGCCGCCATAACCTCCGGCACCGTCTCGATCTTCTCACAACGGTATGCATTGCTTCCGCAGAACAGCAGCGCCTCATCGATCTTTCCTTCTGCGGCGTTGATCAGTGCTTTCGTGATGCAATACGGTGTTTCCGCCGGATTACAGTGTTCCAGACACCGGAAGCACCGTTCCACCTTCACCGGTCCCTGAGCAACACGCTCTAAAAACTTATTTTTGATCGCTCTGCCCGGCATTCCAACCGGACTCTTAACGATCACAATGTCTTCCTCTTTCGCGTTGATATATGCCTCTTTGTATGCAATATCCGCGTCACATTCTTCAGTCGTCACAAATCTCGTCGCCGCCTGAACGCCCTCCGCGCCAAGCTCAAACTGGTGCAGAACGTCCTTATGATCAAAAATCCCCCCCGCCGTGATGACCGGGATATGTTTTTTGTACTTCTCCGCAAAGCTCTTCACCGTCTCGATGATTCCGCGGATCTCCTTATCATATGCCGGTTCATCGAAGGTCTCCGCCACATGATCCGTGTCAGCTCCAAGCTCAGTGAGCTGTTCCCTGGAAAATCCGAGATGACCGCCCGCGCATGGTCCTTCCACTACGACGAAATCCGGTGCTGTGTGGTACTTTCTGTCCCACATCCTGCAGATCACAAGAGCAGATTTCACAGAGGAAACGATGGGCGCGATCATGGTACGCCGCTCTTTCTTTTCAGAACCTCCGTTCTCATTCTCCGCCTCCGCGACAAATTTCGGCATGTCGATCGGGAGACCGGCGCCGGAGATGATCACGTCCGCTCCGGCTTTCACCGCCTCTTTCACATAGGACGCGTACTCCTTCGTTGCGACCATGATATTAAAGCCCAGAATTCCCTGGGGCGCTTTCTCCCTGGCTTTCTTAAGCTCGGAATGGATCGCTCTCAGATTCGCCGCCATCGGATTTTTTCCGAAATCCTGATCCTTAAATCCGATCTGGGCTGTGGAAATGATTCCGATTCCGCCCGCCTTAGCGACTGCTCCGGCTAAGGACGAAAGGCTCACGCCGACCCCCATTCCTCCCTGGATCACCGGGTGCTTCGCCACGAGGTTCCCTATTTTTAATGGTTTCAGACCGATTGCTGCCTCCATATTTCCTCCTAAATTTTAACTCCCCGTATTTGTTCCATCTCTAACATGACCATATGCTGATCCGCACGCTGCTGGAACGCTGCCTAAAATTTCCGGAATCTCTCATACCGGCGCTCTGCTAACGTCTTCCCGTCAAGCTGTGTCCACGCTTCAAAGAACTCCTCCATGGCGTTCTCCATAGTCTTCGCGATCTCCGGAAGCGTCTCAGGGTCTGCCGGTTCCGGCTCCGGGATCACACGCTCGATAATTCCGAGTTCCTTTAATTCCGCCGCGGTCATCTTCATGACCCGTGCCGCCTCATCGGCGCGTTTACTGTCTTTCCACAGGATCGATGCAAAACCTTCCGGGGAGAGAACAGAGTACACCGCATTCTCCATCATCCAGACCTCGTTCGCCACAGCCATGGCAAGCGCTCCGCCGCTTCCGCCCTCTCCGATCACGATGGAGAGCACCGGAACGGTGAGATCTGACATCTCAAAGAGATTTCTCGCGATGGCCTCTCCCTGTCCGCGCTCCTCGGCTTCCAGTCCGCAGAAGGCTCCTGGGGTATCTACAAAGCACACTACCGGGCGTCCAAATGTCTCCGCCTGCTTCATGAGACGCAGCGCCTTCCGGTATCCGTCCGGGGACGGCATTCCGAAGTTGCGCTTGATGTTGTCCTTTGTATTCTTACCCTTTTCCTGCCCGATCACTGTCACAGGCATTCCGTGGAAGGAAGCGATTCCGCCGACGATGGCACCATCATCTTTGCAGTAACGGTCTCCGTGAAATTCCATGAAATCATCAAAGATCGCACGGATATAATCCGTAGCCACCGGGCGGTCCGCCTTTCTGGAAAGCAGGACGGAATCCCATGCGCTGCGGATTGCTCCTGCTGCCTTTCCGGAACCATGATGCGCTCTCTTCGCAGAAGAATTCTGCTCTTTTTCCTCAAAAGCCGCCCTGTCAACTGTGTTTTCCGTTTTCCAGTCCGCAAAACATCCGCTCTCCGGCTTCTTATGAAGCTTTAAGATCATCGCCAGCGTCTCTTTTAATTCCTCACGCTTCACGATCTTATCGACAAAGCCGTGCTCCACAAGGAACTCCGCTCTCTGGAAACCTTCCGGCAGCTTCTGCCCGATGGTCTGCTCGATGACACGGGGTCCCGCAAAACCGATGAGTGCCCCCGGCTCCGCGAGGATGATATCTCCTAACATCGCGAAGCTTGCCGTAACGCCGCCCGTTGTCGGGTCCGTCAGGACACTCACATAAAGCTGTCCCGCCTCATGATGTCTCTTTAAAGCCGCAGAAGTCTTTGCCATCTGCATCAGGGAGACCATGCCCTCCTGCATTCTCGCGCCGCCGGAGCAGGCGAAAAGGATCACCGGAAGCTTTTCCTCCGTGGCGCGCTCCACGGCTCTCGTGATCTTTTCACCCACGTTGTGGCCCATGCTGCTCATCAAAAATCTCGCGTCGCAGACACCGACAACGGTCTTCTGTCCGTGGATCGTGCATGATCCGGTGACGATGGCCTCATTGAGCTGTGATTTTTCACGGGCTGCTGCAAGCTTCTTCTCGTATCCTGGGAAGCTTAACGGGTTGGAGACCTGCATGAACTTGTCCCACTCCTCAAAGCTTCCCTCATCCGCGATCATCTCGATCCGGCGGTATGCATGGACACGGAAGTATCCGCCGCACTTCGGGCAGATATAAAAGTTCGCCCTTACATCGTCCGTGTAGATCGGCTTTCCGCATTTATTGCACTTTTTCCACAGCCCGGCAGGAATCACCGGCGCGTCCTCCTCTGCCGTTCTGGCAGATTCCTTTTCTCCCGCACGGTATTTCATATCGATCTTCGTATATGTTTTTTTAAACATATCCCTTAGCATATATAAAAGCTCCTTTCAAGACTATGGAAATTGCACGTTCAGCCATGCAGTCTTCTTGTTTTCATGTTCCATGAAAACAAGAAGCTCGTGGCGTTCCGCATATACATAGTTAGTCATAAACGTGCTTATGCAAGCAAGCTTGCAACACACGTCTATGCCTAACTATGTGCATGGCTGAACTGGTATAATCCTATTCTTTGGTGTACTCCGGAAAATGCGACGGAATGAAGTTTGTATCCACATTTCCCGACTGAAAATCCGGATCGCTTAAAATATCATACTGGAAATCCAGATTCGTATTGATTCCCTCAATGACAAGCTCCCCGAGGGCGCTGCGCATCTTCGCGATGGCGGACTCCCGGTCCTTATCCCGCACGATCAGCTTTAAGATCATGGAATCATAGTTCGGCGGGATCCGGTAATTGTTGTAGACCGCCGTGTCCACACGGACTCCCCGGCCACCCGGGAGATGGATATCTGTGATCATGCCCGGACATGGCATAAAGTTCTTCTCCGGATTCTCCGCGTTGATCCTGCATTCGATAGCATGGCCGGAGATCCTGATGTCCTCCTGGCTCACGGAGAGCGGTTCCCCCGCCGCGATCTGGATCTGCTCTTTGATGAGGTCCATGTCCGTGACAGCCTCCGTCACCGGATGCTCCACCTGGATCCTCGTATTCATTTCCATAAAATAGAAATTTTTATCTTTATCTAAAAGGAACTCGATGGTTCCCGCATTCTCATATCCGACCGCCTTTGCCGCGCGGACTGCCGTCTCACCCATCTTTTTCCGAAGCTCCCCGGAGATCGCCGCTGACGGGGATTCCTCAAGAACCTTCTGGTGTCTCCTCTGGATCGAGCAGTCGCGCTCACCGAGATGGACCACATTTCCGTAACGGTCGCCTAAGATCTGGAACTCGATATGGCGCGGATTCTCCACAAACCGCTCGATATACATGGTATTATCGGAAAATCCCTTGACGGATTCCATCTGGGCATTTAAGAAGTTCGCCTCGAAATCTTCCTCCGACCTCGAAACGCGCATTCCCTTTCCGCCGCCGCCGCTGGACGCCTTGATCATCACCGGAAAGCCGACCTCTTTCGCGGTCTTAAGGCCTTCCTCCACAGTGTAGACCGGCTCTTTGCTTCCCGGAACCACAGGAACGCCCGCCGCCATCATAGTTTTTCTCGCCTCGGACTTATTTCCCATCTTGTTAATGATCTCAGCTGACGGTCCGATAAAGCGGATATTGCACTTTTCACAGAGCTCCGCGAAGCGGGCATTCTCGGACAAAAATCCGAAGCCCGGATGGATAGCATCTGCCTTCATGACAACGCATGCGGTTAAGATCCGCTCCATATCGAGATAGCTCTCCGTGGACGGCGCCGGTCCGATACAGATCGCCTCGTCCGCAAGAAGTGTGTGCAGTGCGTCCCGGTCTGCCTCGGAGTAGACGGCAACCGTCTTGATCCCCATCTCCCGGCATGCCCGGATGATCCGAACGGCGATCTCGCCGCGGTTTGCGATTAAAATCTTCTGAAACATCTCTTCACCAGTCCTAACCGATCATAAATGTGAGTTCCGCAGATACCGCGACTTTGCCGTCCACGGTAGCGACCGCCTTTCCAACACCGACCGGTCCTTTCTGCTTGATGATCTCGCATTCCAGACGGAGCTTGTCGCCCGGAACTACTTTCTTCTTAAACTTTACATTATTCATTGCGCCGAAATACGCAGTCTTTCCTTTGTTTTCCTCAACGCTTAAGATCGCGACAGCGCCTGTCTGTGCCAGCGCCTCAACAATCAGGACGCCCGGCATGACCGGCTCCTGCGGAAAATGGCCCGCGAAATACGGCTCATTGTATGTCACAGATTTATATCCGACGGCTCTCACGCCCGGCTCCAGCTCCTCCACACAATCCACGAGAAGAAACGGATGTCTGTGGGGAATGATTTCCTGAATTTCTTTGATTCCTAACATAATTTTTATCCTCTATCCAATCTTTCACAGCCCGCGCGGCAATGCGCGGGCCGCCAAACGGTTATCTTTATTAATTAACGAATTCTGAATAACGGCTGACCATACTCAACCGTCTCCTCGTTCTTCACAAGGATCTCCTCCACGATTCCGTCATACTCGCTCTCGATCTCATTCATCAGCTTCATGGCTTCCACGATTCCGATGACCTGACCTTTTTTCACGGTATCTCCAACTTTTACATAGTCCTCTGCGTCCGGTGCCGGGGAGGAATAGAACGTACCCACAAGCGGACAGGTGATCACTTTCTCGGAGATTCCGGAAATTTTCTTTTCCGCATTTTCACCGGAGACCTGCTCCATAGCGGTCACATCCGCGGTCTGGATCATGGAACCCTGTCCCGGGACCTGCATAACGACCGGCGTCTGCGCCGCCGCAACGATTTTCTTTTCCCGCTTCATGCTCAGTTTCCAGTCGCCTTCCTCAAGCTCGAAGCCGGTCATGCCGTTCTCTGACATTGCCTTCATTAATTCAATGATCTCTTTTACTCCCATCGCCGTTCTCCTTACTCCTCAAACTTTCTGACAAGCAGGCACGCATTGTGTCCGCCGAATCCCAGAGAGTTCGTCAAAACTGTCTTTACTTCCATGGAAACGCCGTCGCCCTTTGTATAATCAAGATCACATTCCGGATCGTCCACTTTTAATCCTGCTGTAGCATGAACGAAGCCGTCCTGGATGGATTTTACACAGTCGATGAACTCAACGCCGCCGGCAGCGCCTAAGAGGTGGCCGATCATGGATTTTGTGGAGTTGATCTTTACTTTATATGCATGGTCACCAAGCGCAAGCTTGATGGCCTTTGTCTCGAATAAATCGTTGTGGTGGGTCGCTGTTCCGTGGGCATTGATATAATCGATGTCCTCCGGCTTCATTCCCGCGTCAGCAATTGCGTATTCCATTGCCTTTGCGGCACCACTTCCGTCCTCCGCCGGAGAAGTAATGTGATAAGCATCGCCTGTCGCTCCGTATCCGGCTAACTCCGCGTAGATCTTCGCTCCGCGGGCTTTTGCATGCTCTAATTCCTCTAAGACAACGACACCTGCGCCCTCGCCCATGACGAAACCGTTTCTCTCAAGATCGAACGGAATGGAGGCGCGCTCCGGATCCTCAGAGGTGGAAAGAGCGGTAAGTCCGGAGAATCCCGCAACGCCTAACGGTGTGATGCAGCTCTCAGTTCCGCCTGCGACCATGACCTCCGCCTCGCCGTGCTGGATCGCACGCATCGCCTCACCGATGGAGTTCGTACCGGACGCGCACGCTGTCACGACGTTGATGTTCTTTCCCTTTAAGCCAAACTGGATGGACACGTTTCCTGCTGCCATATTGCTGATCATGAGCGGCACCAGAAGCGGGTTTACGCGGTTCGGTCCTTTTTCCAGAAGCTTCTTATATTCTTTCTCGATGATCTGTAAGCTTCCGATACCGGAGCTTACGCAGACACCGACACGGAACGGATCTTCCTTTGTCATGTCGAGGGAAGAATCCTCCAGCGCCTGACGGGCTGCCGCTACCGCAAACTGTGCGAAGCGCTCCATTCTCCTTGCCGCCTTCGGATCCATATAGTCCTTCGGCTCGAAGTCCTTGACCTCTGCCGCGAGTTTTGCTTTATAATCGGTCGTGTCAAAATAGGTGATCGGTCCAAATCCGAGTTTCTTCTCTTTTAATCCGTTCCAAAATGCCTCAACATCGTTTCCGATCGGGGTGATCGCGCCCATTCCTGTTACTACAACTCTTCTCATGCTTTTCGTTCTCCTGTTCTAATTATGCTATCATCCACGCCCCGCGCAGATGATAACCGAAACATCCGCTGTCCGGCTGTGTGGCCGGAACAGGCGCTTTTTCCAACTGTCTTTTACATCGCCATGCCGCCGTCCACATGAAGAACCTGGCCGGTAACATAAGCTGCCTCATCGGAAGCGAGAAATGCGACTGCCTCCGCAATATCTTTTGTCTCACCGAAATGCTTTAACGGAATCTGCTCGCCCATGGCTTTCTTTACGTCCTCCGGCAGCACATCCGTCATCTCTGTACGGATAAATCCCGGTGCGACTGCGTTCGATGTGATTCCGCGGCTTCCAAGCTCTCTCGCAACGGATTTCGTGAGTCCGATGATGCCGGCCTTAGATGCGCAGTAGTTTGCCTGGCCTGCATTTCCCATCACTCCGGAAACGGAGGAGATGTTGATGATCCGTCCGCCTCTCTGCTTTAACATCTGGCGGGAGACATGTTTGATGCAGTTGAATGCGCCCTTTAAGTTTGTGGCAATAACTGCGTCAAAATCGTCCTCGGACATCTTCATGATCAGGTTGTCTTTTGTGATTCCGGCGTTGTTCACAAGAATATCGAGACGGCCGTATTTCTTTACGATCCCATCGATCATTTCTTTGGATTTTTCGAAATCACTGACGCTGCACTGCATGCTCTCCGCCATTCCGCCGTTTGCTGTGATCTCGTTTACGACTTCCTCTGCTTTTGCTGCGGAGCCATTATAGTTGACGATGACGGTCGCGCCGTATCCAGCCAGTGTCAGAGCAATCTGACGGCCGATTCCGCGGCTTGCGCCTGTCACAAGAGTAACCTTCCCTGTTAAATTCATGTTTCCCTCCGTGTTTCTATCAGTCAGCCGCCAGATTTTTGTCTCTGACGACATTATTTACTAATTTCTCTTTCGATCACTTAGTTCAGCTTCTCCAGATCCTCAAATTTCTCAATATTGATGACTGTCGCTTCCCTGTTGATCTTTCTGATAAATCCAGCTAACGTCTTTCCCGGTCCGATCTCAATAAAACGGTCAACACCGTCCGCCAGCATAATCTCCACGCTCTGCTGCCATCTGACAGAAGAAGATACCTGGCGTGTTAAGAGCGGCTTTACATCCTCCGCCTTTGTCACATAAGCGGCTGTCACATTCGCCACATACGGGATCTTTGGCTCAGATACCGGAATATTCTCCAGAAACCTTCCAAGCTTCTCCCCGGCTTCCTCTAAAAGATAGGAGTGGAACGGTCCACTGACATTAAGCGGGATCACACGTCTTGCACCTGCCTCTTTTAACTTCACCGCCGCGGTCTCCACCGCCTCCTTGAGACCGGAGATCACGATCTGACCCGGGCAGTTGTAGTTTGCGACCTGCACGTTCGGGATCTCGTCCACAACTGCATTGATCTCATCTGCCGTCATGCCGAGGACAGCGCTCATTCCGCCGACTCCAGCCGGAACTGCCTCCTGCATGAGGATTCCTCTCTCCCGGACTGTGCGGATCGCGTCATCCGCCGTCATAACGCCAGCTGCCACCAGTGCACAGTACTCGCCAAGGCTTAAACCAGCCGCCACATCCGCATGGATGCCGCGCTCCTCCATAACCTTCATCATGGCAACGCTCGTGGTCACCATTGCCGCCTGCGTATACTCCGTGATGTCCAGACGATCATTTTTCTCAAAACATAACTCCGGAACGGAAAAACCTAAAAGCTCCGTCGCACGGTCAAATACTGCCTTTGCCGTCTCCGAATTTTCATAAAAATCCTGGCCCATGCCGCATACCTGCGCGCCCTGTCCCGGAAAAATAAA
>OLFT01000656.1_pt1 | contig 42974 bp, 35 predicted proteins | sample 1604921 | NCBI WGS metagenome assembly OLFT01 (sample SAMEA3888897, study PRJEB22519) | human gut metagenome | biome: human gut; feature: human-associated habitat; material: faeces | place: Denmark | collected 2013 | reverse complement strand
TTGCTCATTGTTGTGGAATATATTTTTCCATCTTTCCAGTATGTCAAAGAACTGTGTCCTTACGGACTCTGTGGAGAATAAGGGAGTCGAACCCTTGACCTCCTGCGTGCAAAGCAGGCGCTCTAGCCAACTGAGCTAATCCCCCGAAGAAGTTACAAGCATGAAGGCTATACGCTAAAAGCTTATTGCATTTAGCTTTTCACTTTCGGGCTTTTGAGTAGTCCCTCGCGGAGTTGAACCGCGGACCTCTACATTATCAGTGTAGCGCTCTAACCAACTGAGCTAAGAGACTGACTAAGGCTATCAGCTTGAAGGCTACACGCTAAAGGCACTAAGCCTTCCGGTTTTTAGCTTTTTAGCTTCCTAGCTGTCAACTTATGGTAAAGGTTGAAGGTTTTGCCAGCAAGTGCAGATAATAACTGATCTCCAGAAAGGAGGTGTTCCAGCCGCACCTTCCGGTACGGCTACCTTGTTACGACTTAGCCCCAGTCACCAGTTTTACCCTAGGGCGATCCTCGCGGTTACGCACTTCAGGTACCCCCGGCTCCCATGGCTTGACGGGCGGTGTGTACAAGGCCCGGGAACGTATTCACCGCGCCATGGCTGATGCGCGATTACTAGCGAATCCAACTTCATGGAGTCGGGTTACAGACTCCAATCCGAACTACGACCGGCTTTTGAGATTGGCATCCAGTCACCTGGTAGCGGCCCTCTGTACCGGCCATTGTAACACGTGTGTAGCCCTGGGTGTAAGGGCCGTGCTGATTTGACGTCATCCCCGCCTTCCTCTCACCTTACGGTGGCAGTCCCGTTAGAGTGCTCATCATTACATGCTAGCAACTAACGGTAAGGGTTGCGCTCGTTATGGGACTTAACCCGACACCTCACGGCACGAGCTGACGACAACCATGCAGCACCTAGTTTCCTGCCCCGAAGGGAAATCCTGTTTCCAGAATCGTCAGTAACTTTCAAGCCCGGGTAAGGTTCCTCGCGTATCATCGAATTAAACCACATGTTCCTCCGCTTGTGCGGGCCCCCGTCAATTCCTTTGAGTTTCATCGTTGCCGACGTACTCCCCAGGTGGCTCACTTAATACTTTCGCTTAATCCCGTACAATATATCGCACAGAACCAGTGAGCATCGTTTACGGCGTGGACTACCAGGGTATCTAATCCTGTTCGCTACCCACGCTCTCGTGCATCAGCGTCAGTTACAGTCTGGTAAGCTGCCTTCGCTATCGGAGTTCTAAGTTATATCTATGCATTTCACCGCTACTTAACTTATTCCGCCTACCTCGTCTGTACTCCAGTTTACCAGTATTAATGGCACAATTGAGTTTAGCTCAAATATTTAACCACTAACTTAATAAACCGCCTACGCACCCTTTAAACCCAATAAATCCGGATAACGCTCGCATCCTCCGTATTACCGCGGCTGCTGGCACGGAGTTAGCCGATGCTTATTCATAAGGTACAGGCATCATTCTACACGTAGAACTTATTCTTCCCTTATAAAAGAGGTTTACAACCCATAGGGCAGTCTTCCCTCACGCGACTTGGCTGGTTCAGACTCTCGTCCATTGACCAATATTCCTCACTGCTGCCTCCCGTAGGAGTTTGGACCGTGTCTCAGTTCCAATGTGGGGGACCTTCCTCTCAGAACCCCTACCTATCATCGTCTTGGTGGGCTGTTACCCCGCCAACTAACTAATAGGACGCATGCCCATCCGATACCTTGAACATTTAACTCACATCCCATGCAGGATAAAAGTACTATGGGGTGTTAATCCACGTTTCCATGGGCTATACCCCGGTATCGGGCAGGTTGCATACGCGTTACTCACCCGTGCGCCGGTCGCCATCAAGGTATTGCTACCTCATGATGCCCCTCGACTTGCATGTGTTAAGCCTGTCGCTAGCGTTCATCCTGAGCCAGGATCAAACTCTTCATAGTAATAAAAACTTTAAAAATTATCTCTTTCGCTCAGTCATTATATCCGTTGAATCTCTTCTCGGACTCGCACTTGCTGTTTGTTTTCAAACCTTTCAATATCTTTAAGAACTCTTTTTGCTTCTCTTTTACCCGCCCCACTTATGAGGCGAAAGCGGATGCAAAGATAAATACTTTTACATATTCCCTCCAAATCTTTCCGCACTTTTTTTCAAACTTTTTTTCGGAACCGCCGTAGAAGAAAGCTTCTGCAGGCTTCATCCGCAAAAGATGAAAAACACATCAGTCAAAATGTTTCAGAACGTCCGCTTCGTTTCGGAAAGCGGCTGCAAAGGTAAGGACTTTTTCATTACTTCCAAACTTTTCAAAAGAAATTTCTGAAGTTTTTTTTCAGAACCCGACCAGGGCAATATCCTGAAGAACTCTGCACAACATAAAAACCTGTAAGCCAACACATCATACCCTCTCACCTCCTCCGTTTGTTCAATACATCGGTTCCTGATTGCGGCTGCAAAGATAGAACAATTAATACCCCATTTCCAAATTTTTTATACACTTTTTTTCAAAAAAAATGAATCACTTTGGACAAGTTACTAATTTACAACAATATTATTCAACGTCTGTTTGTAAGATTCCATTTAGAATACCATAAAAACAAAAGAGTGTATTCAAAAATCGTTTTTTTGATACACTCTTTCCAAATATAACTACTGTTATCCGGATATTTCAAAAATACAATACATCCGACACATCCACCCCATTCTCTTTCCCATCTCTGAGAAATTTTTGGTATTTCACCATAAGGTCAACCGGATAACCTGCCACTCCTTCATACTTCCGGATCATATTCATGGTTTTCAGATCCAGGACCAGCACGTCTCCTTTCAGTTCCTCGCCCATTCCTTCGGTATCTTCACCATAGCGGGAAATCCCTAACAATATTTCCTGTTCCGTCCTGGATACCGTCATACAGGTGATTTTATCATCAGCATTGTAACCGAAATCGGTCAATGTCATGATCCTATTCTGACTTCCCGGCGCATTGCCATTTTCCAGATCTCTCAGATTATAACGATACAGGCCGTTATCCGTTGCAAAAAACATATAACTCTCATTCTTCATCGGATAATAAGAGGTTCCGGAATTTATCACCTCACCAGGCACAATTACATCAGCCAGTACGGTAAAAGGGACGGCAGCGGTTTCGCTTGTCTTCGACGGAAGTTTCAGGTATAACATCCGGTAAACGGAACCGTTTCCCAAAACAGCGACAGCCTGATTCGGAGAAGCAGTATGTGTCCCGTACAAAAGTGAATAGCCGGCATAAATCCCCAATTCAGAACAAGCCCTATTAGCTGCAGAACTGTTTACATTGGCATATATAAACTGTCCTTCACTTTCATCAAACAAATATAACAATTCCGGAGAACTGTAGTTTTGTGTACCACTCCCGGTCAAAGATGCCAGAAACATAACCGGAGACAATTGCCCATGCCAGGGGCTTGCTTTTTGCATAAATGTCATATTCAAATCCACGTTGTACGCAGGCATAGCCATCCGTTGATCATGCCAAAGCTCATCATTGGCAATCACGAAAATATATCCTCCCAAACTCGTTGTAGTTGCAGACGTCGTCAAATGCCAGCAGGCTTTCACATCAAACTCCGTTATATCCGGCGGCAAAGTCATGGCACGTGAGATAAAAAAGTTATGATCCAGATACTTGTTTTCCCCGATCTCAACTAAGGTCTCCTCACTCAGACACTTCAACCGGTGATCCGTCTCTATTTTCAATCCCGAATTGACATTAGCCGCTTCAGGAATATAACACCGGTGAATCTTGCGTGGATTCGTTCCCAAACGGTTACCGGTCAATGCTTCATAATAATTCGGAGTAAAAGTACTCCCCTCTCTGTCCAGACGCTTAAAGGATAATTCTGCATGCCCCTGATACTTGCTTAAAACAAGGATACCGTCACCTGCCGTAGAACTGGACACATTGATTCTGAAATTTTTAAAGGCCTTCGTCCCCAATTCCTTATCGGTTACCACAAAACGTGCTGTATTAATCCCCAACGGGAAATTAGCATATACATTCAGATCTTTCGTCGTCGCCACAACCTTCTGGTTGACTTCCCACATATAAGTAAACCGGTTCGAATCCGAATACTGCGTTCCCTCCAAAGTCACGGGAATAGACAACAAATCCATCTGGTCACAAAGCACCAGGCTATCGATATTCTGTATGCTGATCTGGTTGATTTCCCGATAATCGTAATTTCCTTTATCATCATAACAGGCATATGCCAGGATAAGTAGGTATAAAAAAGTAATTATTTTTTTCATAATAGCCTCCTATTTAATTCAAGTCCGTAATCTCGACAAGTCCGTCCATCATAATCCGCATACCAGTCTCATCATCAATAATGATATTTTTATTCAACCATTCTCTCAATATCTGGGATTTCTTCGTCATATCCACCCCTGTTCCCACAAATGCATCTTCAATAGCGAAAATCGGATCCAGCTCAATCAGCTTACGCCATTTTTTAGGATGATAAAATCCGAGTTCCCCCTCATTGGCCGTCCACCAGGCTGGCGGAAACAAAATGTCATTGACAGATAATTTCATCTCACGCCCGTCTTCAATGCCCAGCTGAAAATCTCCTCCGGCAACAAGTGTAAGCATCAGCGTCTTGCTTTCAGGATTCCGAAGGCTTTTACTCAGATTTTTCCGGAAAACAACAATCCGGAGGGTATCCTGAAAACGGCCGGGACCAAATAATTGCTCCTCAGCCAGAGATACATAATCTTCATCGGCAACCATATCGGTCTCCCCATTTAAATAATTACCTTTTTCAAGTACTTTTACCCGGTAAGTACGTGGTTCTTCCGACGTATTACCTAAAACACGTACCACTATTTTAGCCGTATCTGCAACAACGTCATCCGAAAGTTTTCCAAAAGAAAAAACGACAGAATCCAGACTTACTTTGTTGCCCAGGCTATTTAATACCTCATACTGGAAATATATCCGGTTGACATCATCATACTGATATTCCACCTTCTGCTCACATCCTTGTAAATAAAGGCAAAACCATAAAAATACATATATAACTTTCTTCATTGGACAATTCAATTTTGTGTTCTGTTACCATACTCTATTTCATCTTCCGGGATCGGGAATACAAAGACATTATTATCAGCTTTCACCTGATCTTCGGAAGTATTTCCCCAGATATCGTGATGCAAACGCTTATAAGTTAAAAAGATCACTCCTTCCCCGATAAACTCTTTGCGTATTTCCCGCATGATCACGTCTTCGGTTACTTCCTGCGATACCACCTCTTTCTGTGTCCTGGCCTGTTTGAAAGTCTGCAGTAATTCCGCAGCATGCCCCGGATCGTCTTCCATCCAACCCTCCGCAGCAATCAGGTACATTTCCGACAAACGGATTATCGGAACTTTCGGGAAAAAACGTTTACTATTATCAGAGGTATATTTTACAATATAAATTTCACTGTACCAATTCAAACGGTAATCATCCAGATCCCCTTCATATATGCTACTCTGAAACCCTACAGCCATCTGTAAATTACCGTCCGAACCAGTCACCCGTTTATGTATCGCTTCAGCACCTGTTTTTATAGCCTGGTTCCGTAGTGAAAAGATATGCTCACTAGAAAAAAGCAAATCTTTATCGGCCATATCCACATTCAAACTTTTCTCATAATCCAATAAGGCGAATTTTTTACTTTCAATCACCTCTTCAGCCAAACGACGGGCTTCTTTTTTATATTCTCCCCCCATATCCAGATAAACCCGGGCCAATAAAGCCTTTGCAGCATAATAATTCATTCGTGCAACATACTGGTCAGCCTGATCTTTATTTTCATCCACCCCGTTTCCTAATTCATAGGGTACCACCGAACAAATGGGATCATCTTTCAGGCATTCCAAAGCGTTTTCTAAATCCCCGACCACCAGATTCAGATATTCCTGTGTCGTATATACAGCAGGTGTCTCCACTCCGAACTTCAGCTGATAAGGTAAAATCCGGGCAGCCTTATCCAGCTTCACATCGGGAGCAAACAAACGGTAAATATCGAAATGATGCATTGCCCTTAATGCCAATGCCTCACCCCGGACCTGATTACGCCGGGCATCCGACAGGACAGAAGCATTTTTATCACTCCACTCCAATATATTATTGATGGCTGCAATATTAGCATATAAAGCATACCATATGGAATAGATATAAGCCTCCATATCCTTGTCTTCATAATCATAATCCCTGAATATTTTCATGGCATTCGGCACCCGGGAATAATCATAAGTACGCGACATCACATCCAGCATGCCGAATGAAAGGGTCTGACCATATAGTCCCGCGGCCGACATATCATAATACACCCCGGCCAACGCTTCGGTAAATCCGCGTTCCGTACTGAACAATTCCGATTCTTCGCTCTGGTTTATCAATTTAATATCCAACCAGGAATTACAGGAGCATAACAAACACACCCAAACTAAATTCCATATGCTATTTTTCATTTTCATAAGTTCTATCTTTATCTGTTAACGACTAAAAAGTAACATTCAAACCGATACTGAAAGTACGTGCAAAGGGATAACTCGTCCCCCGTTCCTGTTTTACCGAGGACAAGCGGAACAGATCGGTAGAACTCAACAGCAGCTTCACTCTTTCCATATACATTTTCTGGGAAATCTTACGAGGCAACTCATATGACAGGGAGACACTTTGCAAAGCCAGCAAATTGTTATCAAATACCAGGCGGGTTGTCTGATAGGGCGCACTCGTATCGTCGATACGTCTGAATTTCGCATGATCCCCCGGTTCTTTCCAACGGTCGTACAATACCCGTTTATCAGCATTCTTAAGCGGATTAGCCCCTTCCACTTTCGAGGCCAGGGTAGCATTATATATTTTTCCACCGTACTGATATTTAAACAGCATATACAGATTGAATCCTTTCCAGTTCAGATTAGTGTTCACATTTCCTTCGATTTTAGGCTTCATATCCCCACATTCGATCTTATCGTTATGGTTATATTCAAAAGTCATTTCCCCGTTACGTTTAATATAAATTTCATTCCCGGTAGCCGGATCGATTCCTCCGGAACGCACCACCATCAAAGCCGTCTGTGAACGTCCCGCCTCGAACTGACGATATACCACCGTTCCCTGGTTTGCCCGGTCATCGTTGGCATATTGATTGATGGTTTCCAACTGATTGGATAATTGGGTAATCTTACTCCGGTTATGGAAAGCGGACAAGGTGACATTCCATCTCAGATCTTTGACTGCATCCTGGATCAGGTTGAAACGCAAACGGGCTTCCACACCCGTATTTCTCAATTTCCCGATATTCTCCACATAATCGATAAATCCCGTCGAAGGAGCTACAGTTACAGGCAACAGCAGACTACGGGTATTTTTAATGTAAAAATCTCCGTTAAACACCACCAAGCCGTGCAAGAAAGTAAAATCCACTCCCACATTATAAGAAAGGGTTGTCTGCCACTTCAAACTCGAATTACCGTATCCGGCCAGACTAACTCCGAAATTTCCGTTATATTCCCTGCTAAAATCATACAAATAAGTTGTCAGCGCCTGGGTAGATGAAAAATTAGTTGTCCCCGTACTTCCCACCGAAGCCCTCAGCTTCAATGCGTTTTTCTCATGAGCATGCCAAAAAGACTCATTGTGCACGTTCCAGGCTACCCCCAATGACCAGAAAGGAGCAAAACGCGAATTACGTCCGAATTTACTGGAACCGTCCGAACGAAAAGAAAAGTCCAGGAAGTAACGATTGCCGTACCCATAATTTACATTAGTAAAAAATCCTACCAATCTCGATTTATCATAGGTTCCCTGAGGACTGGTATTTTCCTGAAAAGCATTGGCTGCACCGATAAAAATCATGTCCGGATTGATAAACCCGACTCCGGTAAAAGACTCACCTTCCGTCTCCGATTGCATGATATTGCTTCCGACCCCGACATTCAGCATGTGTTTATCTATCGTCTTATTATAAGCCAGTGTCAAATTACCGTCAAACCGGTCACTCCGGGAATTTACCAGATAATAACTCCCCTTCTTTTTCGGATCCGTTTCTGTACTGTAATCCAGTGATTCCGGAGATTTAAACAAATCCCGCCGGTCAAACTGCCTGGTATAACTGAAACGCCCCTGTAAACGCAAAGCCGGAATAATCCTCCAGTCGATATTGAAATTATCCTGAACAGAGGTATAAGTGCTGGTATTACGCTTGGGCAGATTGGCACTGACCAACGGATTCCAGTCACCCGAAGAAAGTTTTTCCACAAACTCTCCGTTTTCGTCATAAATCCGGTCATACGGATTCTGGTTGGCATACAAAGAGAATTCATTGTACGGAGAATTCTTCGCTTTCACATTATCGACCGACAAGTCATTCCGGATAAAAAAGCTGGAACCGATATTGTAATTGAAAGTCAAGTTAATCCCCAACCGGTCCCGTCCGGATTTCTTCATGACTCCTTTATCCGTATCATATCGTAAATCCACGCCATAACGGAAATATTGATCTCCTCCTTCAAAATTGAGCGAATAACGCTGATTTAACGAAGTAGTCAGAGGCTGGGACAACCAATAAGTATCCACCCCTCTTTTCACCTCTTCCAAACGTGAATTATAAAGTTCTTCCAGTCGTACCTGTTCTGAATAAACAGGATCGGTATATACACCGGCCCGGCGTTCATATTCCAGTTTTTCCGCAGCATTCATCAAATTATAATCCCTCAAATCCGGGATTGAAACGTTGTAATTGGCATTCAGGTTTATCCGGATTTGTCCGGCTTTCGGACGGATAGTCGTAATGACAATCACTCCGTTGGCACCCCGAGACCCATATAAAGCCGTTGCACTGGCATCTTTCAGGATAGTCGTGGATTCCACCCGGTTCAGGTCCATATCATAGATCCGTTCTGCCGAAACCTCCACTCCATCCAGAATATAAAGCGGGGCATTGGGGTTTGTCGTCGCATCGTCAGCATTGGCCCTCAGGTCAAAACCATTCTCTCCCCGGATCGTAATATCCGGTATCACATTGGGGTTAGACCCTTGTGTAAGGCTCTCGTTCAAGCGGATAGAAGGATCGAAAGCATTCAACGCCTGAATCATATTCAAAGCCCCGACTTTTTTCAGTTCCTCGGTATTGATGGTTACCTCCGAACCTGTAAAACTCTCTTTCGATTTCTGGAAATACCCCGTCACAATCACTTCGTCCATCTCTGCAGCCTCCTCCTCCATGACGATAGTCAATTCTTTCCCTTCCACATAATTCACCTCCTTTTTACGCATTCCAACAAAGGTACACACCAGGACGACAGCCTTGCCACGGGGTACCTGAATAGAAAATCTTCCATCCATATCCGTAGCAACCCCCAGGTTCGTACCCTTGATAACGACAGTCACTCCGGGCAAGGTATGTCCCTGTACATCTACAACTTTTCCTTTTATGGTCTGTATCTCCTGCTCAAACTGATCCTGTCCCTGTTTAGCAGTAATGACCACCGTATTATCGATCAACTTGTATTCCAAATTGGTTCCTGTCAAAATATGATCCAATACTTCCTGAAGATTCAAATTCGAGTAATCCGGATTCAGACGATCCAGCTCACGTACATAATCATGATTATAAAGGAAAGTCACTTTGGATTGGCGTTCAATCTCTTTAACGACCTCTGCAAAGGTCACATTCTTCATTTTCAATGTGATATTTTCCTGCGAATATCCTTTCGCAGTCACTTGAAAAGTTTGTAACACAAGTAATAAAGTCATCAGCTTCATCGTCCGCATCATTCGTCCCGGGAGAAATACACCGGGAAATTTCCTGTTTTTCGTTTTTTTCATAACTTTGTTTGACTTATAAGTAAATAAATACCAGAACGGACAGGCGGCCGATTCCCTACATCGGCTACCTGTCTTTTATTCTGCGATATAAATAGTAGTTCCTGAAACATTAAATTTTGCGGGACAAGCCAGAGCCAGCATCGATACGATCTGTCCGAAATCATCATAACGTCTTAAATTACCGGTAAATTCAATATGCCGGGCTTTTTCCGACTGAAACACCACCTGCACATCATACCAGCGCGACAAAGTCCTCATAATATCTTCCAGAGTCTGACGTTCGAATATAAACCTCCCGTTTTTCCAACCGATATATGCCTGTACATCCACTTGCTTTTTAACTAAATTACCAGTCTTCAGCTCTATAGCCCCCTGTTCATTCGGGTACAACAATATCCGTTTTTTGCCGGTGAACATGCATACCCTCCCTTCCACCAGGGTGGTCTGAATCATTTCTTCATCCTGATAAGCCCGGAGATTAAAAGAGGTTCCCAACACCTGTACCTGCACCTTTCCCATCTCTATAATAAAAGGGGACGATTTATCAGAGGCCACCTGAAAATAAGCCTCTCCCTGCAAACGTATCCTTCGTTCCCCGGAGGGAAAAACAATCGGATATTCCACTTCACTCTCCGAGTTCAGCCAGATTTTCGTTCCGTCGGACAGTATAAGTACAAATTCTCCCTTACGGGGAATACTCAAAGAATTATACAATAGCTCTTCCGGCAAAGACGGAATATTCTGATACACTAAAGAGGCAGACGAAGCCTTAGCTACAGAACCGTCCTGCTGCTTTATAGAAGTGGCAGTATCTCCGCACAAATGAATCTGTTCCCCGTTGGCCAAGGTAAGGACAGCCTTACTACTACCAGCAGGAATGACAGATGTCGATACCTGAGGAACAAGCGTACCGTTCCTGTCTTCCCGGAGCCAGCACCAGTAAATTCCTATTGCAATCAGACATACAGCTGCCACAGCAGCTAACCCACGCAACTTCCTGTAAGACCATGGACGTTCCCTTGCTATTCTTTCAGAAAAAGCAGTATACGCAGCAGCCGGATTTATAGACAAATCCAGTTCGCGTTTCCGCCTGATATAGTCACGATCATTCAGATTTTCAAATTGTTGCTGATGTTCCGTTGATTTCTTCAGCCAAAGCCTGAGTTCTTCCATCTCCTCTTCTGAGATAGTCTCCTCCTGATAACGCAAAATCAAATCAGCGATCCGAAATGCTTTCTCACTTTTTAATTCCATATTTTCTGCCTTTTGTATAAAGACAGGAAAAAACTAAAAAGTGGGCAAAAATTTAAAAAATTAACAATGCTAATATCCAGAAATTACTCAACCGTATCCGCAGCATCTTCATACCTCTCTTTCTATAAGCCTTTACAGCCTCTTCGGTTATCCCCAACAAAGAGGCGATCTCCGCATTGGTTTTCCTCTCCAGTATCAGATAAAAGATAGTCCTGATTTTAGGGGGTAAAATATCAATTGCCTGTTTCAATGCCAGATACACCTCTTCTTCGATGATCTGCGATAGAAAAAAATCAGCTTCAGCTTCCCCGTTTAATTGTAAGTATTTTTTCTTCACCTTATCATGTTCCAAATAATTGATACACCGGTTTCTCACTGATATATACAACCAGGATTTCAAAGAAGAAAGTTCCGAAAGATGCTGCCTCTGTTTCCAGAAATCATAAATGACATCCTGTACCAAATCCTCTGCCAGATCGGTATCTCTCAAATATTTTGCAGCAAACATGACCAATGAGGAATAATATAAATCAAACAAACGTTTATAAGCCTTCTCATCTCCTTCTACCAACAGTTTCAGCCAATGTTTTTCATATTTAATTTTATCTTCCACCCCATTATGATTTAAAATGCACTACTCTCTGTATTTTATAAATACAAATTTATCCAATTTCTTTAATTTTTCAAGCTTCTCCTTTTTATCTTCATCCTCTATTCATTGGATTCCACGCTTCATCTCCGATAACTTACATCCAAAAATAGACGGAGGGAATATGGGGATGGAAACCTGTCCAATCCTCTCTGTTTACAACTGGATAATGTATAAAAAATCGAAGACTATAATACACAAAAAGGAAAGTGGAGACACAAAAAATCAAATAATCCGTCACAATCCCGTTGAAAAAAGAACTGTCTAAAAGTGAAATGCCCCCAAAAGTTTTATGTCCAACTTTTTGAGGGCACTTCATTTCTTAGACAGCCCCTGGTTTCATCAAAACACTTTCGATCTTTTCTTTCCCCGGTCTATTTCGGATTATAGGGCCGGGTATCCAACGGCAATCCCCACTGCGGATTATATTTTATAATGTTATTCGGAATAGGGAGAACGTAATATTCGGAATTTATCGAAGCCGAATAAGTCTGAGTTCCGATTTTGTGCTCGATAGTGGTTTTACACCACGGCTTGCCATTATCCAATGCCAAACGTTTCAGATCGAGCACACGCTGGAAAGTTGCAATCGGTAATTCCCTGCGGCGTTCTTTCAGGATTTCCTCCAACAACTGATCTTCAGTCAGGGCAGCTCCATTGGGAAGGTCCGTACTTCCCTGCGTATTGTCATACCTGTATTTCCTGAGGGTATTCAGGTCAGACAAAGCTTCTGTTTTCCGACTGTTCCGGGCGTATGCTTCTGCTCTCATCAACAACAGTTCAGGATAACTGAATCCTTGTGTCATTTTTATTTTTACATCCCGATAATATTGTAAGACAATCCCGTCATCATACTTCGTATCCCCTACAGTCGTCGCATATCCTAAATCCTTCAGCATAAACAACCGGTATCTCAAATCCGTATTTTTATCGAAAAGAGAGATAAACTCTACCGAAGGATAACCACTGCTTCCCATCCCTCCTGAAGGAGCAACCCGATAGAACAACATTTCCCGGTGATAGGTCTGTCCCAAATAATCGTCCTGGCCCTTCAAATCCAATGATACCTCCACATCAGTACCCGGAGAAGGACTGGCCTCCGGATCGGGTTCATAGTAGAAATCGTTGTAATTATAAATCAAATTATCCACCGAACCTTGCTGAGCTAAGGCCGATGTCCAGGCCATATCTGCATATTCCAGCATTTTTCCGAAATCACGTGCAAACATGTAATAATAAGCCATCAAAGTCTGTACTGCACATCGATTCATACGGGCAGGATGGTTTACATTATCGGGAACACTCTTCAGAGCGAAATCGATATCCGCTTTGGCCAGCCCGAACACCTCGGCCGTTGTGGATAATGCCGGATTAGCTTCTGTAGGAGAAGCTGCGGTACGATAAGGAATCGTTTTTGTATCGTTAGCTCCGGCAGGATCATAAACAGGTCCGTAAATCATGGCCATTGTCAGATAAGACCACGCCCGGGCAGCCCGGGCCTGTGCCGACAATTCCTCAGCCAATTTCGCCGTCTTTTCATTCTTTACGTCATTTACCCCGTCAATCACATTGTTCAACAAACCGACGGCACGATAAGTACCCCATTCCCAAAAATAATCGGGTTTTTCAGGATTACCGTAAGGCAATTTAAACGTATAGGCAGCGTAGCGGTTAATGTTCGGATGGGTTGCGGTATAATTATAATTGGCACTATTCTCACTGATTTGCAGGTTATCTCCCAAAGAAGCGAGAAGCGTACCTTTATTATTGTCCATATAGTACCAATCTACCGTATACGTATTATTGAGTATATTCTCAAACTCTTCTACTTCCGTAGGAATCAATTTTCCGACAGGCTTGACATCCAAAAAATCATGACACCCCATAAACAAGCCCACCATTAAAGAAATAGTCAATAATTTCGCTTTCATAAGTATATATATTTAGAATGAAAATGATAAACCAAAATAAAATTCAGGACGCAATGGCAATGACGTGAATCCCTGTTCCGTAAAATTATTATATGCTCCTGTCATATTCACCTGAGCAGTTTCCGGGTCTATATCCGTCCCCTTAGCCGTCACAGTCCAAATATTGCGTGCCTGGAAGTAAGCCCGAACATTGTTTACTCCTACAGAAGACAACCAATGTTTAGGGAAGGTATAGGCAAGCGTCACATCCCTCAATTTCATATAACTGGCGTTTCCGGTCAGGAAATCGGTATAAGGGAAATACCAATGTTCCGTACTTCCACTCCGGAGTTGGGGATATTTTTTGGTAGCTTCATCTCCCGGCTTTTGCCAACGGTCGGCAACATGACGATTCTGATAATTCATACCATAGAAACCGTCTTTACGGTATTGATGCCCTAATTTGGCGATAAACATAAAAGAAAGCTGAACGTTTTTATATTTGAACGCATTGGTAAACGACAAATCATATTTCGGACGTACCGTACCCAAATATATAATATCATCGGTAGTCAAGTTAGCGAGCCGGTCTTTCTCTCCGTTTGCCGAATACCCCAAAGCTTCTCCTTTATCGTTCAGACCCGCATATTTAAATCCAAACATAGCGTCGGCAGGGTAACCTTCAGCTAAAATAGGTGCCATACTGGCCCATTGGCTGGTATACATCCGGGTTACATTATATGTTTTAACTTTATTTTTATTATAACTGAAATTGAAAACCGAATTCCAGACGAAATCCTGTTTTTTGATAATATCGGCATTAACAGAAAATTCTACACCATTGTTCTGCATTTCCCCGACATTTTTTGTCAGACTGCTGAATCCGGTCGTCGGGTCGATGGCATCTCTGGCCAACAAATCGGAGCTGTTCTTCAAATAATAATCGAAAGTCAGATTTATACGGTTATCGAATAAAGCGATATCGGCACCGATATTGGTCGTTTTTGTCTTTTCCCAACGCAATTGATTGTTTGGAGGAGAAGCAATACTATAAGAAACTCCACCGGTCATTTCCTGATAAGAGCCTGCCGCAAGCATCAGGTACGGACCTTCGCTTAAAGAAATATTTCCGTTGATTCCGTAAGAAGCCCGCAGATTTAAACGATCGATCCAGGAGACGGAGAAGAATTTCTCTTCAGCCAATTTCCAGGTTGCTCCCACCGACCATAACGGTTTATACCGGTATTTCGAATCTGTTCCGAAGAAATTGGTCAAATCCAACCGTACACTTCCGCTAACCAGATAACGGCTGTCGAATTCGTAAGAACCGTTTCCATACCAGGAAACAAAACGGTTATCCCGCAAATTATACGCCCCGTTTTTTAAAGAATAAACCGTAGTCGAGCCGAACAACATATCCGCCTTATTCAAACCTGAATTCCAATCTTTTATATTTACCGGGATGAAAGATCCTGCCGTCGGATTATATCCCAAACGGGTCGCATACTGATTATTACTATAAGTACTTTTGCGTACTTCATTTCCGGCAAGGAAGGTCACCCGGTGCCTGTCATTCAGAAACGAACGGTTAAAGTTGATCTGAGTCCGGAGTGTCCAGCTTTCATTGATGTTACGCCATTCATCGATCATTGCTCCGTCCGGAAAATAATGACTGGCGTTGTTTGTCTTGGAGGTTGCATCATTGTATTGAATCCTGATACGATAAGCATCCCGGTCATAAGTCGTTTTCTCCACTTTATTTCCTCTGGTCCAAATCCCTCCGGTCTCGATATTCAATCCATCGATAATATATATCTTTAAGGTTCCTCCCAAACGAGTCTGAATATCTTCCGTATCGGTCGTCTCCTTACCCACATCCTCAATCGGATTATAGCTCCAGTCCTTCATATTAGCGATTTTCTCATAATTGGCAATTTTATAAGTACTGGTCGAAAATACCGTCGTCGGTTTGCCCGTCTCCGGATCGACCAGATTATCATAAGGCTGTATCAACGAAGTATTGGTATAACCCAACAAATCGCTCCAACCTCTTACCGGATGTTCATCTTTAGTATATACGACATTAGCCATTAATCCCAACGAAATGTATTTGGACGGTTTCCAGTCGTTCTTCAAATCGAAAATCAGACGGGAATTGTCGGAATGAATCATATTTCCCCGATTATACATATAATTGACAGCTGCATTAAACCGGTTTTTCTCCGTACCGCCATTGATGGCTATATTATGCTGATGGCTGAGCTGATTGCGGTAAAAGTATTTCTCCGCCTGCTTCAAACCGTTTATATTCCGCAATTTATCGATTTCAGCCAAAGCTTCTGCCTCAGTCATATTTCCTTCCCGTGCCTGCATCATCAGCCAGGTCACTTTACTCATATTGCTAACGGATTGCGTACTGGGACGGTTCGGATTCTGGTAATACAAATCTAATTCCGCATCGATATAATCCGAAGTCGACGCCCGGTTCAATTTAGATAATTGAGGCTTTAAAATCGTACTTACAATTCCTTTATAAGATACGTTAAAACGATCGGCAGCCCCACGGGTAGTCGTTACTACAATCACACCATTAGCAGCTCTGGACCCATAGATAGAGGCAGCGACCCCATCTTTCAGCACTGTAATATTCTCAATATTCTCAGGATTAATCGATTCGAGCCCCCCCCTCGATAGGATAACCGTCCAACACCACCAAAGGCTCGTTTTCCGCATTGAAAGTTGACACACCACGGATTTCTATTTTACCGTCTTTATCCAGTACAACTCCAGTGGCCTGTCCTTCCAGGACAGAACTCAGATTCGACTGTAATTTTGTCTCGATATTCCGGGGAGTTATCACTCCGAACGAACCGGTAGTCCGTTCTTTCGAGATAGTTTGGTAACCTGTAACAATCACCTCATCGAGACTTTCGGCAGCGCTTTCCAAGACCACTTTCAATTCCTGATTGTTTCCGATTTTTATTTCCTTCGTTTTCATGCCCACAAAAGAAAATTGCAAAATCAGGTTGGGCTCATCGTCCACTTTGATCTCAAACCGACCATTGATATCGGTCGCAACACCTGTCTGGGTACCTTTCACTATAACAGAAACTCCGGGAAGGGTAATTCCTTTTTCATCTTTGACAATTCCCCGGATCAGCCTTTTCTGTTGCATCAGAGTTTCCAGCACCTCCCGACTGTTTTCCCTGTCTTTGATTACCACAACATCCCGCAGGAAAGTGTAAGTAAGTTCCGTCCCCTCCAATATCTCATCCAATGCCTTCTCTAATTCCAGATCATGAATTTCGATCCGGCGGTTCCCGATATTTTTCAATTTCTCCTCATTATAAAAAAAACGGACACCGGTTTGTTGTTTTATTTTTTTAAATACCTGACGCAACTCTGCGTTCTCCATGATCAGGGAAACCTTTTTCAATTGTGCATTTGTTGCAGCAACTACCGAAAGATTCAACATCACAGTAAACAAAAGGCATAATTTCATAACCCGGAATAAAGGATTAAAATTAATGGGTACACTACGCCCATACACTTCGTTTTTTTTCATAACTTTGTTTTAGTTTTAGTGAATACTGAAATTAACTGCTCGGATGCGGATGAAGGTTGGCGCTGACATCCGCTCCTTTATTTTTTATTCTATCAAAACAGTCTTGCCTTTTATGCTAAACCGGACATTTCCACCGATTTCCATAAATTCCAGAAAATCGTTGATTGTCTTATAACGTTCCAGATCACCTGTAAAATGTAATTTTTTGACTTCTTCGCGTTTATAAAAAACGGCAATATCATACCACCTGGACAATACTTGCATGATTTCTTCCAGTGTTGCATTTTCAAAAACATATTTTCCGTCTTTCCAGCCGGTATATAAAATAACATCTACTTTCCGGGGCTGAAGACTTCCTCCTTCTTCATCCTTTATCTGAAAACCAGGTTCCAACATGATTTCCCGACCCGGTTGTCTCTCCGGTCGGTACACCACCTTTCCCTGCACCAATGTTGTAACGGTTTTTTGTTCTTCCCGGTAATCCCGAACGTTAAACCCCGTACCCAACACCTCAATCGCTCCCCTGGAAATGTGTACGATAAAAGGATGTTCGCTATCTTTCGCCACCTCAAAGTAGGCCTCTCCTTCTAAATAAACCTCCCGCCGTTCTGCGGTAAAACTAACCGGGAACCTTAGTTTTGAATCGGCATTGAGCCAAACTTTAGTTCCATCCGCTAAAACCAACTGATATTCCCCTCCTATCGGAATATCAATGGTATTGTATACCAATGCTGGTGTCTTTTGTTTTCCTTTATATTCCACGATGGCAGAATCCAAATTCAGGAGCGTTCCGTCTTCTCCGATCAGTTGCTGTTTTTTATCTCCTAAAACTATTTTCTCTCCGTTTGCCAGCGTAATCATCGCCTTGCTCCTGCCGGGTTCCACCACTTCATTTTTTACCGTCAGCGGGGGGGGACAGACCGTAGCTGTTCCCGATGACTCCAAACCAGTCCAATCCCCACAAACAACAAAACGGCTGCCGCTGCGGTAAGACCGATACGCCCAAACCTCCACCACCTTTTCCTGTTTTTGTATTGCAGGAATTTACGATACGCTATTGCAGAATCGAACTCCTCTTTCTGACGTAAACGTGATAACCAACGTTTGCGATCCGGAAAAGGAAATTCCCGTTCTTCTATTAAGTTTTGAAGACGGATTTTCTCACTTCCCTTCAATTGTCCGGTAATTTCTTTACACCATAAATCAGAAAGTTCTTCCCTTATTTCGTCATCTTTGTTCATATAACGATTATTTATATAAATAATCCACAAAAAGACAAAACGGGTACCTTTATTAACTGAATTTTTTTCGAAAATCGGATAAATTTATTTAAAAAGTCAATCTTTGGGGTGGAATAAAAGACAGAATAAAATGAAAATGTCGGGTGACAGAATTTTCCGGATATACTGATAAGCTTCTTTTTTATGTTTTTTGACCGTATTGACACTGATTCCCAGAATTTCACCGATTTCTTCCACCGTTTTTTCTTCTAAACAAAGCAGCATCACCTCCCGTCGTTTCTCCGGCATCCGGGCAATCACGCCCCGCAATTTACGGACGACCTCTTCCTCGATCACCGCCCCGAAATCTCCGGCGCTCTCCTCTTCCTGCCCGCATTGGGTCAAACACAGTTCTTTTATATTGCGGTCACGTAAAACTTTCAGACAATTATGATATACCGCCCGATAAAGGTATCCGCGGAAAGAAGGCATATCTTCGAAATAAGTATCCGCTTCCCACAACCGGACAATGATCCCCTGCACCACATCCATAGCATATTCCCTGTCTTTCAGAATTTTCAAAGCATAACAACAAAGCGGAGAATAATACTCCGCATATAAATATTGCCATGCCTTTTCCTGCTTGGTATTGATACCGTATAAGAAATTCTCCGGTTCTTCCGCCATATCGAAAACATCTATGATGGACAAATATAGTGAAAGGCGAGAGCAAAAACAACAAACTGGTTGGATTGATTTTGCCGAACCGCATCTTATATTATACAAATATAGCAATTATAACCCATTCCCCGATTTTATCAATAAAAAAATCAAAGAAAACTATACTGACAAAACAACCGCCCAACCGCAAATGTTGCGATTGAGCGGTCATACAGACAGAGTTATCGATCCCTGTTGCCTGAAAAATCACGGTTTTCTCTTTTCCCACTTATGCCTCAACCAGGCAACCGCCATACTGCCGGCGACACCGCCGAGAATACTCACTACTCCGGCCCAGAAATCTTCCGCAAAATTCCCTATCCAGGAATTCAGGCCCAGAGTAATACCCGTTCCTAAAATAAAATAGCAGATCGCCATACTTTACGCTTGGGTTGAAACCGGCAGAAAGATACTGTCCGAAACCATCCGTTCATTCCCGGACATGACAAAGCAATACACATTAACCTTGGCCGCATTCCATCCGTCAGGTAAAGGGACTTCCGTTTCCCCGGCGATACCCCTGTTTTTCAATGCCACCAGACGCACCCGTTGCAGTGCCGTTTCCAACAATACGCCGTACACTTTATCGTCCAACGCGGCAAACCCTTCTTCGGCCTCCTCCGCCGTCTGGACGAAACGATACACCACCGGATCCTCCTCACAGGTCACTTCCACCCGGGGCGTATACAGTAAACCTGAGGCCAATTGCAGAGTTTCGAAATCAATGCTCCCGGTCATGTCCTCATCCACCGTCACCTGTTTCATATTGGCCGCCATAAAAGCGTTGTAAGCCGTTCCCTTACCCACTCCTGCAAAGCCTTTACGGATGACCGGCAGGATACGGCGGGCAAATCTACCGAGGAGCCTTACCCTCATCCGCTGCATCAATACCTCCGGCGTCGGATTGTCTTTCCGCCCGAACACTTTCGCCCGTACGATATTTTTTCCTTTTGCATAAACGATAGTCAGGTTACCGACTGATTTTCTCGCTTTTCCAAGTAAATAAGAATTAAATTCTGCCATGATTTTTAAATTTAAAATTAACATAATGAATCACTTGCACATAAATCCGTGCAATTCAGGACCGGGGTCCTGTTTCCGGTCGGTGATATCCGAATGTCCTACGACGTAACGGATGGGATAATGTTGTTTCAGTAACCGGCATATTTCCCGGAGCAACCTTTTCTGCCGTTCTGTATAACGATGCCAGAAAGTCGCCACTTCACCCGTATCGTCGACATAAACATCCGCCGGAGCGACTTCCACGCCGCACTCCGCCACGAAACGTCCCTCCTGCAACTGTAAACGCCCCAGATTGTCCAACTCGATGCCGATAGAATAACGGTTCAGATTCGCCCGCCCGCCATAACAGCTCCGCCCGGCGTGCCAGGCCTCCGTATCGAAAGGCACCAGCTGGAACAATTCGCCCTGCCGGCCAATGACCAAATGCGCCGAGGCTTTCACTTCTTCTTTTGCCAGGAACTCGGCTGCCGTGCGTGCACTTGTCCCGGCCGTGTAGTGTACCACAATCATATCGGAACCTGACAGCTTCCGGCTGTTTTTCCGGCAAACCAGATGCTGCACGCCACCATCCACCAAACGATGTTTCAAGATTTCCATAATTATCAATAATTTAGGGTTTGTAAAGTTTCTAAAGTTCATCAGGTTACAAAGTACAAGGGTGTCCTTCGGACAGGCTTTTATCCATCGGCTGTGCAAACAGCAGTCAACAAGTGCCCCGCAGGGGTCCAAAACTTTATAAACTTTACAACTTTATAAACTTTATGAACTGTTCTTCACTTACTTTCTCATCCGGAAACGTCCGACGATATATCCGCCCAACCCGATTTCCAGCAAATCCCAGAACCGGGAGGTATCGGCCAACACCGGCAAGTCGGTAAACATCCCCGCCAATATCACCACCGCAAAAGCAAGCATCAGCACCGGACGCCACGACCGCTGTAACCAGTTACCCCGGGCTTCCTCCCCGACGACACGGGCCTGCATTTCCACCCTCTGGCATTCATTCTCCAACAAGGCGGTTTCCAGTTCCTGTTTCAAACGTTTCTTTTCTGCCGAAGAGAGGGAAAGGCGTTCCACCACGCTCGCCACCGTTTCTAAAATCCCTTTCATGATGATTACAATTTTATCGTTAGACTTCTGGTACTTTCTGTCCCCCGTTTCCGGGAACACATACATAGGCGGAAGCAGAAAACGCCCCGCCATCGGGCGAACGGAAAAAACAATACAGATGGGCCTGGTGAAAATTCTCCTGTTCCAGGTCAATCACCGCTTTTCGGTCGCCCCGGCATGCCTGTACCCCTTTTAACCACACCGGCGAGTACATCCGCTGGTCGAAAAGAGCCACTACCTGCAACCGATCTGCGGCCGTCCGGCCATCAGCCTCTAAGCTATTGTTCCAAGCCAGCGTCACCGTCCGATCCGACCGTCCGGTCATCCGCAAGTCATTCATCCGGGGCAGGTTGCCGCAGGTCATGCTTAAAGCGGAAGGCGTGCTAAGCGTACGGTCATTGAAAGCATGGATATTCCGTTTCAGGAAAAGGTTATAGCCGTTTACCAGCGTATCCCGGGCAGCAACCTGCCAGACAGCCTTCAAAGGGGTATCTTTCAGACGCCGGTAAAACTGTACGGAAACTATCAGACGCTTGCGGACAGCCTGTTGTGCCGGCGTTTCAGGATTACGAACCATCAGTGGGACCGAACGTATCCGGGTCACCCCTTTTACTTGGTAAAAAATCAAGTTGCCTAAACGGCCTTGCAACAAATTTTCTGTCTTTGCCATCATTCAGAGCATTTAAAAGGTGAATACTAAAGATTCCGGCCGAAATCAAATGTCGGAAGCAAAAATATCCCCGCTCCGGGAACAGAACAATTTCAATTTACAGACTGCGGATTTTCTTCACGACCCCCTTTATATTCTTCATAGAATGAAAAGATACATTTCAACGTGTAGTTTCTTGAAATATGTTTACTTAATTTAACATTTAATAAATTATACATTATCTTGTTATGATAATTTCCTGCTACAAGTTTACAATCAAAAATGATAATTCCTATCTATGGTTTACTTTGTTTTCCTTTCACGCGGGGAATTCCCCGCGTGAAAGGAAAATCTTCCGTTTCAAAATATCACCCGTGCAAATTTTTTCCTGTTGTCCTTATAGGCTTGCGCCGGCACTTGACAACAAACGGCCAGGTGTGGTCTTTTCTTGTTGTATATATCAATGACCCTTTCGATGTTTCGCCTGGCGTCATTGATATCCTTCAAGGGGATATCGTTCAGCCATTCCCTCTTTAAAATGCCGTTAACCCTCTCGGCGATGGCGTTGTCATAGGGAGACCCGTCCTGGGGCACACTGACTCTTATCCCATGTAATTTCAATATCCCGGTATATAATGCCGAACAATATTGACCACTCCGGTCCGAGTGGTGGATCAAGTCCTTGAAAGAAACAGCTCCCCCGGTTTCCAAAGCGCGGTACAAGGCTTTTACCGGACCGGCGGAATCAAGTGTCGGATAGACTTCCCACCCCATGATCCGTCTCGAGTAAGCGTCCGTCACCAAGGAAAGGTAAACAACCCCTTTCCCCGTTACCAGGTAAGTGATGTCGCTAACCCATACCTGGTTCGCACGTTCCACGCAGTAACCTTTCACCAGGTTCGGGTACTGGTGGCGCCAAGCGCGCGAATCGGTAGTGACGACACGGTACTTCTTCATCTTTACTAGCAAGTCGTGACGGTGGAGCAAACGAAAAAGCCAATCCCTGCCTACCGGCAAACCGTTATCATTTAACATCCTCCAAAGCTTATACACACCAAGGCGGGGCAAATCGCGACGGAGCTCTTCAACGATGGAAAGAACGTAACGCTCACGTTCTTCCTTGTCATTACACGAACGGAGACTTTTGTAATAAGCCTGCTTGCTGTAGCCTAAAGAGGTGCACAGGTATTCCGTCATCGCTTTCCCCGACCGGGCTTTTTGTCGTTCAACAATCCCGCTGACAGCATCTCCTCGTAGTTTTTTTTTACATCAAAGTGAAGACGCCCTTTTGCCAACTCAAGCATTAACTCGTAAGCTTCTACCAGTACCCTCTGTTTTTCCACCTCTGTGCGTAAATGTTCTAACTCCTGACGTTCCTTGTCTGTCATAGATAATAAAGTTTTGGGATCATGGAACGATAAAGATAAGCGTTTATAGCTTTCTTCCGACATGACACGTTTATATTTCTTTAACCAATTCCCAAAAGTTGAAGAACTGACCCCATACTTCGTTAGAACTTCCGCGTAATCAAGTTCATTGATCAATCGATCTCGAACTGCAGACAATCTTACCCGAACTGGATAATGATTACGTTTAATGATTTTTAAGGATTCTGACATAGGTTTACTTAGATTTACAGTAAACTTTTTTCAGGATAATACAACGGCTATCCTTCTACTCTTGTCAGGCAATAATACTATCACTCCCTCTTTTCTCCTTCCTTTTAGCGCCGCTCCCAATGGGAGTTGTAACGGAGGTATATGCAGGGATAAATCGGCGATAATGCAGGAGAACACCTGAAATACACCAGAAAAAGACTAGGAAAAAACCTGAAAAATGCCGGCAAAATCATCCACAGGAAAGTAAATAAATCAATTCATCACCCTCCGTCTTCCGGAGACCTGCAAACATAGTTCAGAATGTTCAGCAGGGCAAGAACTCCAGGGCGGTACAAACGCCCTATCGGGAACCACTTGTCGCCGATACGCAACATGTTGCCGACAAACGTGTCGATATCGAACAGACTGACCACATAGCTCCGGTGAATCCGCACAAAATGGCTGGCAGGCAGGTAACGGCCCATCACTCCGATGCGCAAGGCGACGACGATACGCGAACGGTCGCGCAAATGGATATCGCTGTAACTGCCCGATGCCTCCACCCAAAGCAAATCGGTGTACAAACATTTTCTATAATAATCGTCCTGACGGATAAAAATACCGTCTCGGACATGCCGGTAGGTTACTGAACCTAACGGAAACTCAGGTCGTAAAATTTCACTCATAACAGTAAATTTAAGGCCCGCAAACAAATCTGCCGGTATATCTTTGCGGAAAAAAGCCTCCCGATTCCCACAATGGCAGGAACCGAAAGGCTTTTACACCAAATATCACATAAAATATTACTCTATCGGCCGACTCTTCAACTCTTCCAAAATTTTGTCGCAAGCCTTTTGCTAGGCTGACGTATCGTCCTTCCACACATTGGTGAAGAATATGGCAACTTCTACGAATTTATTATTCCATTACTTCCACCACTTTGGCTTTCAATTCATCACCACGGAGACCACGTGCAAGAATTTTGCCATCCGGAGCAAAAAGGATAATTTCCGGAATACCTGCTATGCCATAAGCTTCCATAGCGACTTTTCCCGTATTGAGGATTTGTGGCCAGGTCACACCGTCCTCTTTCATCGCCTTCAATGTTTTTTCTCTGTCGTCGTTTACGGCTATACCGAGTAATTCGAAATTCTGATCTTTATATTTGGCATATACCTCTTTCAATACGGGAAATTCTGCCCAACACCAACCACACCAGCTTGCCCAGAAATCCACCAATACATATTTACCTTTTCCGACATAATCGGATAATGAAACAGGTGTACCATCCACATTGCCGTCTGTAATCGTGAAATCGGTAAACATCATTCCCGGCATGCTTTTACGAACTTCCTCCCAACGCATAATATCACCTTTCAGCGGCCCGAAGTCAACTGGACGACGCTCCAATAAATCATAAGCTGTATCAAATTCTTCCAGTTTTTGACAGGATATCAACCACTCTCTCAACACGTATTCGCCCAAAGCATTGTCCTTGTGTTTTACAATAACAGAAGTACAAATACCTTTTTTCATCTGACGTGCTTCTTCATTCATTGTCCTGAAACGTTCAGTTTTCACAAACGCAGGATCGGCTTTAACCGCCTCATTTATTTCCCGATACTTTTCTTCAACTCCTTTCAATGCTTTCCGATATTGTGTCAGTTCGTCATTCAAAGGAGTACCTTTCAAACTCATTTCATCGGTTATGTCGAACATAATCTCTCCCGGCTCTAAAATGAATGTAAATGCTTGCTGACTTGTAGAGATAAACCGCACGGCGTTTCCTTCCACATTACCGATAAAACGGAATTTTCCATTCTCTACCCATGCGCTATCTAAGTTAGTATTACGTTCTCCATAGCGGAAATTCCCATTCCGCAACATATATATATATTTACCGTTCAGGTCTTCCGGCACTGTTCCGCTGATAACATAGCGTGTTGATGACGAACATGCCGTCAGGGCCAACACACAAATGATATTGTAGAATAATGATTGTTTTTTCATGATTTTCTATAGTTTCTTAAAGGGTTATACATCTCTTGGACTTGTGCTTGCGATTCAGGCGGACACATTTCCGCATATCGGTCACCCAAGCGGACAAACGCCTTGCGTTCCTTTGAGGTCATAGAAGTGGCGTCTATCAGCAAAGAAGCCCGCATACACAGCCGGAAAACATCCATGTTCTGTTCATCCATCAACTGTGTCAGAACCTTTAACAGACGTTTGGCATCATTCTGGCAACGGGCCTGGGCAACCTCCGCCATTCGTTCGATAACGGGTTTATCTTTGAAAGAGGATTCTTTCAAACTAGCCAATACCTCGTCCAACTCCTGGAATTTATTGGAAGACATCGTTGCGTTCGTGAAAGGAACCAGAGCAGTTTTATAGCATCGCGCAAGAAGTCCATCCACCTTCTCTTCTCCCACGAAACGAACAAAATCAGCCTGATGTGCTTCCAAATAGTCGAAATAACGTCCTTTCGGAAACATCAGGCGATAGGTGAAAATATTCCAATATTCCGGCGCCAGCCGTTCCTCATCGCTTAACAGATTAAACAAGGAATCGGCAACCGTACAATATTCGACATCCAAAGCGTTGAAAAGACCATCCACATATTCCATCATTTCTTTTTTGTTCAATTGTCCGGCTTTAAAACGTTCTTTCTTCAGACTAAGGGAATTCTCAGGCTTCAGCAGATATTCCACTTTCTCAATAAAAGGAAGAAGTTCGTTTCCTCCGACCAGACGTCCGATTTCCGTCCCGTTGGATTTCAACAGTAAAAAAGTAGGATAAGCCGTAACTTTGAACCGCTCTCTCAACTGTATGCCTTCACCGCGTTCCATATCATACTTCACACAGACGAATTTTTCGTTGAAATAGGTGCCGGCCTCCGGCTTCACAAACTCCCTTGTCGCCATCTGCCGACAAGGACCGCACCAGGAAGTATAACAATCCACGAAAACATACTTTCCCTCGGAGTCTGCTTGCCGACAGGCCGCCTCAAGAGTCAATTCGCAGAAAACAATGCCTTGGGCGAAGCAACACGTCATCCACCCGCCCAACAGGCATATCATAAAAACGATTCGTTTCATAGGTGTTTACTTCACTTTAAATATCTCCTCCAATTTCATCATCAGAGCATCTCCCCGTAAACCTCTGGCGATGACTATGCCATCAGGTCCTATCAGAAAATTATCCGGGATACCGGAAACACCGAATTGCTCTACTGCTGCATTTTTACGTTTCAAATCAGATACATGAGTCCAGGGTAACGCATCCTCCTCAATAGCCTTTTTCCATTTGTCAGCATCAGTGTCAAGCGAAACAGCAAGAACGTCAAACCCTTTATCATGAAACCGTTTGTAAGCGGCTAATACATGCGGATTTTCCGCACGACAGGGACCACGCCAGCTTGCCCAAAAATCCAAGAGTACTTACCGCGATAATCAGAGAGTCTGACCGGTTTTCCATCTGCTGTAGGCTGTTCAAAATCGCCGGCAGGTTTTCCTATCAACTCGCCTTTGGAAGCATACTCCAAATTTTTAGCAATCCTTTTTCCGATTAAAGAAGATTTCACAGAAGCATTCATGTATCCGAACCATTTTTTTGCCAACGCCAAATATTCACCTGTTGCACGGGATATTTCTGAAATAACATGCATAGACACAAAACTGGTTGGATTATCCCGAATAAAATCATCCATCGCTTGTTTGAGTTTGGTACTTAACTCATCATTTATCTCGTTCAACTTACGCAGGGCGGTAGTATCCCGTTTTTCCTGCGCTGTCATATAATCTTTTTGCAATTTTTCAAAATCCACATGACCCAATGCATCTGTCAGTTTGCGATTATAAATGACAGATTCATCATGCAATGGGGAACCTTTCACTTTAACATCCCTCAGAAAGGTATACTCTGTCGTGTCATATATGGCTTCGACATAAATGTTTCCTTCCCCCACAAAAATATCCATCGGATTAATATAGTTCGGATATCCTACACGCTTGGAATAAATCTTCACACAGGTCGGTTCCGTTTCTCCCGAAAAGGAAAACCGGCCATCGTGTACCTCTACCGTATCCGTCTGGTTCACACCGTTTGCGTTTACCAATCCTCTCAGATACATCTTGCCGTCCGGTGTTTCCAAGCCTTTGATATGACCTTCGATTCTGAATTTCTTTACAAACTCCTGGGCGTTTGCCGAAAAGCATCCCAGCAATATAACATATACTAATAGTAGATTCTTCATATTAATTTTATTGCTTTATCATTAATAATTCTGTGTCAGGGTCGGATTGTAGTTTACAGCATTGGCAGGGAAAGGGAATACCCACATCGGCGAATCCGGGCGCAAAGTATAAGTCTTCCCATTTACCATACGGGTAATGGTTTGTTTGTAATCCTCTTCCGAATTCCAACGTTTCATATCAAAAAAGTTGTTATACGTAAAAAGGCATTCTATCCGTTTTGCCCTCATCAGTTTAGCCATCGCGTCCTGTTCGTTGGCAGCAGTCAGGTCACTGTAATCGTCCGGGTCAATCCTGAACCTGCGTACCTTATTCACTTCATCGAGTCCGTCCTGATAATGACCGGCACGAATCAGGCATTCTGCCTTGATGTAATAAAGCTGGTCGCTGGTAATGCCGGCAGAAGTCCATTTGGCATTAGAATAACCCTGCCACATATAAATATCACCTTCAATACCGTTTTTATAGGTCGCAGCAGCCGTCGCACTCCATATCCGATTATCGCGAGTCTCTGTTACTTCTGTCAAGGCAGACCTGCCATATTTCATCAAGATATCCCCTTGCTCGAAAAGTGCAGCAGTTTCCTGTGTAATGATATATGCTTTTGCCGTAGTCGGTTCTGCATAAAAAATCACCGACGGATGATACTTATCATAATAATATAACGATTCAGTTATCACGGGTAAACGATTTTCAATGTTGCCGTTGAACGCCAAAGCCTTTTCTACATCTTTAAGCGCTTCTGGATAATTTTTCATCTGAAGATGAATTTTCGCCCGCAAAGCATACCCCATAGCTTTCCCGGGACGCAGGATATTCACAGCCTTATCCGGCAAATTGTTAATTGTCTTCTCCGAACAGTCTTCTAACAGCAGACGATAAACCTCTGCTAAGGTCAGTTTCTCGTTCACTTTTTCCAAATCCATATCCGTTACATAAGGGATTCCTCCCTGCGCATCCGCTGTAGCAGCGTCATATTGGGCGGCAAAAATATTAACCAGCAGATAATGCCAATAAGCCCGCAATATCTTCGCTTCTGCTACCAAAGAGGCTTTCAGAGCGATATCACCCGACAAATCATCGAGTCGAGCCAACAGAATATTCATGCTGTTGATATTAGAATAATAACCACTATAGTGCGGATTGCTATTTGTGTAAACATAACGGTCTACACTTTCATCGTATGCCATCAAGGCATACTCTAAGCCGATATTATTGGCCAGCACCGTAGAAGGATTGGCCATTTTACCATAACTGTCGTTGGTCATAACATACAAATCTTCAAACTCGTAGGCACTATTCGTATAGTTACCATTCAGCAAATATTCGATTTCCGTCAGGTTATCCAAAAGAGTTGCCCCTTTGGGTGTCAGGTCCAAATAATTCTCACAGGCACACAACAACATCATCCATGTTATGCACCAACCTGTTATCCTGATGCGATGTTTCATAATATTCATATCCTAAAAATTGATGTTCAAACTAATAGTATAACTTCTCGGGGTTTTGTTCAAGTGGGTTCCTGTCCATGCGTTATTCGCTTCCGGATCGATATCCAGACTATTTTTCACCCAGGTTGCGACATTATTTATCTGGAAACGCAAACGGGCCGAACCGATTCTACATTTTGCACACAGAGCTCTCGGTAAATCATAGCTCAACACAATATTTCTGAGTTTTAGATAATCGGCAGGAAATACACACTGGTCTATAAACGGCAAACCTTGAGATTCTATTTTCATAGAAGAACTATACACTCCTTGTGGCATATATATGCCGGCCTCCGGATCATTCCAGTAATTTAAACAAGAAGCCAATGCTCCATTACCATAACCAAGGAACGAACCGCGAGCCTGCCAAGCAGATGCATTTGCCCGCATATAGTGCCCTCCATAATAAGCGAACATAGCATTCAGGGTAAATCCTTTCCAAGTGATTTCCGGAACAAAGCTTCCCGTATATTTCGGGTCCATTCCTCCGGCAAAGACTACATCCTCCGGTTCTAAGGCAGAATATACACCTTCGGTAGATGTATTCCCGTCTGCTTTGTACCAGGCCAACTGATAATACCCCTCTTCTTTCTTAAAGCCAGCAAAACGGAAAGCATAAAGAGAATTGATCGGATAACCTTTCTGCAGAACATGTTGTGTACTACCCCAACCAAGTTTATTTATCCCCATTGAGACATCCGTCGTAATCTTCTTGATTTCATTTTTATTCACAGCAAAGTTCAAATGAGCCTTAATCCCCAGTCCCTGCGGTTTGGAAGGTTTTAGTATAACAGCATTCAGTGCAAGCTCCACACCTTTATTTACCGCCTCGCCGTTGTTAATGGTCAACGAGGTAAAACCCTCGCTGGGATCTAAATCAGTGGAAGACAACAGGTCACTACTGTATTTATAATATACATCCAAGGCACCGAAAAGCCGGTGTCCCCATAGGGCATAATCCATTCCTACATTATAAGAAGTTGTTTTTTCCCAACGGAGTTGTTCATTCGGTGGAGTATTGACACCTGCAGAAAGAGCTCCGTTCAGTGTTGAATTATTGTATATACGTCCTGTCAGAAAAGAAGATACCGACTGGTCGATATTTCCGGTTAATCCGTAACTGGCACGCAATTTTAAAACATTAATCCATTCGGCAGAAGCCATAAAAGCTTCATTGTTGATGTTCCAGCCGGCACCCACCGACCACAACGGACGGCCACGGTATTTCGGGTCTGCTCCGAAAAGATCGGTTTTGTCGATACGCCATGAACCGGAAAGGCTGTAACGCCTGTCATAGGTATAATTTCCCGTAAAATATCCCGAAACATAGCGATGCTTCACTTCAGCGGTTTCCCAACCGCTTACCAAATTGAAAGTCATCCATGGATTCGAAAACATCGGTCCCAAATCAGAAGTTTGCAAATTACGTGCGGCGTTCAAATTGCTTGAAGCCATGGTATTAGTCTGTGTCTTGTCCTTGTACCCCAAAAGCCGATTATTCAGGTTGCGGGTATTGGTCTCGCGGTTTTCAACGCCGACGATAGCTTCCACATGATGCTTCTCTTTAAACACCTGGGCATAATTCGCCTGTACACGGAAGGTGTAATGGTCGGCGCTGTTTTGTGTGGTCGTCAGGATTCCGCCGTCCGGACAGAGGTGTTTGCCACCACTTGTATAAAGGTTGTAGATATGCCGCATATCATAGGATTCCTCTTCCAAGTAGCTTTCACTTTTATTCGTGATATCCTCATACTGGAACTGCGCATTCACCGAAAGCTGCGGCAATATTTTAAACGTAGCGTATACGAAAGAACGTAAATTAGAGTTACGGGCACGGGTAAAGTTTCTGTCTAATTCATCGAGCAAGTTGTATGCTTCCGATTTGAATCCAAGTGAAGTGTTTTGTAACACCGGATCATTCAAGGCAACGGCAGCGTTGTAATAAGCACGGTTACCGTTTTCACCGTAAATCGTATGATAAGGTTCCTTCCCTGTAGGAGAAAGCAAATACCCCAAAGCATCGATATGCTTCTTGCTACGAACCATGTTGGCATTGAATCCCACCGCCACATCCAACCATTTAGCAGCATAGATATCGCCCCGATAACTGAAATTCAGAATATTATTATGTTCATTGACAATGCCTTGATTAGAGCGTTTAAAATTTAAATTGATACTGGAGGTCAAACGGTTTCCTTTAGCACGGAATGCCATATTGTATTGCTGGAGTACCTGATTACGCAAAACAGCATCGCTCCATTCCTTTAGATAATCGTTCTTCTTCAAACGTTCAATTTGACGGTTATATTCATCGGCGGTCAATGTACCTGCATCTCTTTGCACCAACATGGAAAGAATCGGATTAATACTGCTCGGATACATATTGACATACATCGGTATATATTGACTATACATCGGATCCTGCATCGTAGCCGCATAGGATTTTTCTTCCAGTTCAATAGTCTGTGCAGCATTTGCCCAGCCGTAATTGTCGTATTGCTGTTTTTCATTAATAGTAATGTCCATATTGAAATTAACTTCCACCCGGTCATTCTGCGCACGTTTGGTAGTAACAACAATGACACCGTTGGATGCACGTACACCATAAATGGAGGCTGCAGAGGCATCTTTTAATACGGTAATGGAAGAAATATCGTACGGATTGATGGTTTCAATCGATCCCTCGATAGGCAAACCGTCCACCACCACCAAGGGTTTTGTCCTATCCGTAAAGGTGGATACCCCCCGAATCATGATATTACTCTCGGCATCATCATTCAAACCCTTATTATAACTGACCAAACCGGACAACATACCCTCCAAACTACTAATTATATCTGTCGAATAACGTCGCTCTAATTCTTTCGAAGTAATGGTTTGGTAAGAACCGGTCGCATTCTCTTTTTTAATGTTTTGATAACCGGTAACCACCACTTCATCCATCTCGGTAATATCTTCCTGCATAACAATATTCAATTCCGCTTGTCCGGTATAAGCCATTTCCTGTGTCTTCATACCGATAAAAGAAAATATCAGCCGGACACCCTGCGCACCGGGCAATTCAAGACTATAATTCCCGTCCGCATCGGTCACCACACCCAGCGCCGTTCCCTTGATCAGCACGGTCACTCCGGGAAGCGGATGGCCTTTTTGGTCTTTCACGACACCTTTGACACGGGCCGGATTCCGCATCTGTTGTTGCGGACGTTCTTTCACCACAATAATATCCTCCTTGACAACCCACGTCAGACCGGTAGATGCAAAGATTTTATCCAACACTTCCACTACGGTTTCGTTTACGGCATCCACGGACACCCGTCCCACACGTTCCCCCTGTTCTTTACTCATCATAAACTGCAAGTTGGTCTGCTCGCGGATTTGCTCCAGCACCTGCCGCAACGACACGTCCTGCAATTTCATGTTCACCCGTTCCCGTTGCGCCAACGTGGTAGCAGACAAACTGAAAGAGAACAGGCAAACCAGAATAATACACAATTTCATAATTTTTCCGATTTTTTGCCAGCGATAATGATAAATACCGAGGCATTCTGATTTCTTTTTCATAAATTTGTAATTGAAGATTAAACATAGCAACAAAACGGCTGTCATCCGTTTTATTGCAAACTTATCTGGATAAGGGAAGTGTCCCCACACTTCTCTTATTTTATTCCACTATAATCATACGATCGCTGATGTGAAAAACGATTCCTGTGGATTCCGAAATGGCTCCGAGAATCTTTTGGATATTTTCATATCGTTTCAGATGGCCCGAGAACCGGATGTCTTTTTTCCCGGCTGACCGGAAAATTACCTTTACATCATACCAGCGTCCCAACTCTTCGAGAATCTCCTCCAGGGTGTCGTCGTTAAAGCAAAATTCCCCGTTTTTCCAGGCGGTGTACTTCCGGATATCCACTTCCCGGAAAGTGATTTCCCCGCTATGATGGTCGCAAGCGGCCAACTGCCCCGGACGCATCCGCCGCTCTCCGGTACTTCCCTTTCCGGAGATACCGATTTCTCCCTCCACCAATACCGTTTCCGTTGCCCGGAGGCCATGGGTATTCACATTAAAAGCAGTGCCATACACCCGGATGCTCACCTCGTCCGTTTCCACATAAAACGGACGCTCCGCATCTTTTGCCACTTCAAACCAGGCCTCGCCTTTCAGATACACTTTCCGTTCCGCCACCGCAAAAGCCACCGGATAGCGAAGTTCCGACCCGGCATTCAGATGCACGGCAGTGCCGTCAGCAAGCAATAAACGATACTCTCCGCCATGGGGTACGGACAAGGTATTGTAAACCACGGTTCCCGGCTGCGCTACTGCTTGAGCGGAATAAACCACTTTTCCCGAATCTATCCGGATGTTCCCGCTCATTTCATGCAAATCCCGTTGTCCCGATTTTTCCAAAACAATCCGTTCACCACTGCTTAATTGCAGAAATGCCCGGCAGGTACCCGGCTCCACCACGGTTTCCGCCATTTTCACGCAGTCTTCCGGCCTGTCCCGCTCCACCAGCAGCCATACGGCGCCTAAGGCCATGAGCAGACTGGCCGCCACCGACAAACGAATGAGATTCTTTCGGATGCTTTGCCGCCGCATGTTCTTCCGGAACTTCCGGTAACCCCGTACAGGTTCCCAACCGGCATACCGCCGGAATTCTCCTATCAGGTACTCATCATCCCCCACCTCCTCATACAACCGCCGCATACTCTCGTCCTCTAACAAACACGCCATCTCCGCCCGCTCATCCGCCATGAGTCTTCCCACATAGGATTTCCGAAATAAAGTCACCGTTTTTTTCAACACTTTTATCCATTATTTTTCATTTTTATACCTATTGTGCATAAAAAATGAAAAAGGGTGACAAGAAAAATGATTTTTTTGAAAAAGAAGGTATTTTATAGGAAGGGATATTATTTAAGTTTTCAAGACAAGAAGAACGCCAACCAGAACACGCTGGCGTCCCCTCTCATTTTCCCGCGCAATTGTTTAAAGCTGCGCTTTTTATGGGTTTTCACCGTATTGACGGATATACCCAACTTTTCGGCAATTTCATTGACAGACAATCCGTCTATGCTCAACCGGATGACCTTACGCTGTTCGGAGGGCAATTCATCAATATAAAGATACAATTGCCAGAGCAACTCTTCACGGACAGTCGCCATAAACATTTCATCGGATTCCGGATCGTTTTCCAGCATCAACCGGTTCAGATACCTGGATTTACACTTTTCGCGGCGTAACCACATCATCGACCGATTATAAACAGCCCGGTAAAGGTAATTGGTCAGCTCGTCTATCTGAAGAAATTTTCGTTCTCCGTTCCAAACATACAACAAAATGTCCTGCACCAAATCTTCGGCAATGACCGGGTCCTGCACCAAACGCCCGGCATAAGAGCATAAAGCCGCGTAATAGCAGCCGAAAACTTCCTGCCAAAGTTCCTCCTTCTTCTCGTTTACCGCTTCCAATATCCGACTTGCATCCATATTCCCGGCACTATCGTTCGCTTTACCACACTAACCGATAGTCTTCCAACCGGAATCCCCTCAGAAAGTCCTCCGTCCGCATTCTTTTTTTTCCTGACAACTGCAATTCCAGTACACGAACGATACCTCCCTCCACATATACCTCAAAAAAGGTTTTTCCATCGGTACGGACTTCCCCGGCGGGCAGATTATGGCTCTGCCGTATCCTGGCGGCTTTAAATATTTTAAGTGTCAACACTCCGCCATCCTTCCCGACAGCCTGTAATTCCGTCCATGCTCCGGGAAAAGGCGACAAGCCCCGGATATGGTTACAAATGGTTTCCAGTTTCCCATCCCAACGGATTTTCATGTCTTCTTTGAATATCTTCGGAGCGAGTATCGCTTCGCGCCCCCGGAGCAACTCACCTTGGCCGGTCAACGGATAGTCCCCTGTCTCCATCGCCTGCACGGTTTTCAGCAACAAGTCCGCCCCTTTCTCCATCAGTTCGTCATGCAATTCTCCGGCGGTCATCTCCTCGCCGATTTCCACCTTTTCCTGAAAAATAATATTGCCGGTATCTATCTCCTGCTTTAAAAGGAAAGTCGTCACCCCGGAACAGGTTTCCCCATTCATTACGGCCCGGTTTATCGGTGCCGCTCCCCGGTAATCCGGAAGCAGAGAAGCATGCAGATTCACCGTCCCTAAGGGAGGCATATTCCAAACCACTTCGGGCAACATCTTAAATGCCACGACTAATTGCAAATCGGCTTTTAGCTCTGCCAGCGCCTGTAAAAAATCGGGCTCCCTGAATTTCTCGGGTTGCAGAATCTTCAGGCCGATTTCCCGGGCGTATTTTTTAACTGCGGATTCCTGAAGCTGTTGTCCTCTACCGGCCGGTTTATCAGGATTAGTAACGACTCCGACAACCTGAAATCCAGCCTCTATAATTCTTTTCAAGGGCAGGACAGCAAAATCGGGAGTACCCATATAGACGATACGCAACTTATGACTTGGCATTTTTCTTCTTTTTTATAAAGGCAATCAATTTCTTAAAGACTCTTGTGTAAGCTTCTGTATTCATCATCTCGGAATCGGTCACGGACTTGTAAGTCAGTATAATTCCCAAAGGCAACAGAATAAAGGCAGAAATCCACATCCCGGCAGCCGGAGAGATAACAGCCTCCCTGGCCGACCTTTCTCCCATCATCGAAATAATATAATAGATGATAAACAAAAGCACGGAAACCACCACCGGCATTCCTAATCCCCCTTTCCGGATAATAGCCCCCAGAGGAGCACCGATAAAGAAGAAAATAAAGCAGGCAAAAGATAAGGTGAATTTACGATGCCATTCCAATTGACTCTTTATTACATTCTCTTGCTGAGCTACATAATAATGAAGATCGTCCTGGTTCCGTTGTTTTACCTCTCTGGCATATTGTAGGGCATTATCGACCGCCCGACGTTGTTCTTCGATATCAAAAGCAGTAAAAAGACTGTCGGGATCACTGAACTTTCCCCGGCTTTGATCGGCCAATATACTATCCCGTTGCGGACTGGGACTTTTGCTTCTTTGATAATTATTTGCCAATAATTTCTTCGTATCTCCTGCTTTTCTCACTTTCAATGCAGCTCGTGCCGAATCGATCGAATGACTCAATTGTTTGAGATTCAGCATCATCGAATAAGAACGAAATCCGTCTTCGTCGCTTCGTTTCAGGTCAGTTCCCGGCAATTCGATCAATACGGTTTCCTTATCGAACTTTAATCTTCTGAAAGGAAATGTTTTACGGGAACTGGGATTCTTCATTCCTTCATCTGTATAAGAATGGCCATTATACAAGACCAGTTCCATCAGATTACTTTTTGCATCACTGATCATCATCCCGGAATCGGCTTTGGTTACATCATAATTCCCGGAACCATCCTTATGTTCGTATATCAGCATGTTATACATCATGCCGGTTTCTTTATTGATCTTATCGATTTTAATACTATATCCTTCCAAATCGTTCGTAAAGATCCCTTCTTTAAAGGACATCTCCGGTTTTTGTTTCCGGATATCGTAAAGCAGGCTATAAAATTTAAGGTTCGCCACCGGAAGGATATTGTTCGAAAAGACAAAAGCGAATACTGTGAGGCATATAATCAGGATAATCAAAGGTTTCATAATCCGGTAGAGAGAAATACCTGCTGATTTTAAGGCGATCAACTCATAATTTTCTCCCAAACTTCCGAAGGTCATGATCGATGAAAGCAATACTGCCAACGGCAATGCCATGGGTACCAAAGTGGTCGCTACATAAATCAATAACTCGGCAATTACCGTAAACTCTAATCCTTTTCCTACGATTTCGTCTATCATACGCCAAAGAAACTGCATAATCAAGACGAACATACTGATGAAAAAAGTAGCTACAAAAGGCCCGATAAAGCTTTTGAGCATAAATATATGTAGTTTCTTCATTTGCCAATAAGTAACCTGTACATTATCAAAATCTTCAAAACAGGTACAAAGGTACGTTTTTTTGTTTACAATACTCTCTCTCCGGTCATCAAAAACCGTATAGATCAAGCCCCCAGGTTCCGGTGCAGGATATCCATTTGTTTATTCCATAACTCTATCGTATCGTTGACTTCGTCTTCATCGGCAAAATCGGTAATAATCAGCGCTACATCTCCGGTCAAGGGCTCCACATGTATATTAAATTCAAAATATTCATCTTCCTCTTCTGCATCATCCCACCGAAACCTCACCACGGCATTACTTTTCAATTCTACGAGCGTAGCCGGCTGCTCACTACCATTCCATATAAAAATAAACTGATTACCTTTTTGGAATACGTCATCTGCAAACCATTCCGATAAACCGGCAGGGGTACTTAAACGAGAAAACAAGACTTTTACAGAAGACGAAAAAATGTACTCTAACTCTATCTTTCTTCTCATATTTCTAAATTTTGAGCCAAATTACTCAAAAAAAATATAAGTACCAAACAGACCGAAAAAAATAGCATTCGCTCAGGAGAGCAAATCAGGCTCAAGCAAAGGTATCCTGACCGAATTCCTGTCTGACTGCCCCAACCAATCTGACTTTCCATTCTTCACCTTTATTCTGATCCAAATGAGATAAGCGATTAATAATATCCGCCACAGAAAGACGATGAAAATCCACTGCCGGGAAATAAGAAACATCATCGTCTTCTTTTACTTCGACCAGGATTTTATGATCTACCAATTCCTGTAGGATTACTCTGACTTTACTGGAACTCATTCGGAGTCTTTTACAAACCATAGCCAGCGTAGGACTTCCTTGTCCATGAATATACAAATCGGAAATATATCGCAACATCCGCAACGTCACTTCAACGTTATCCACCCATTTATTATCCGCATTCATTGCATTCCGGTACAAGAAATGGCGGTTGCGCATAATATAACACAGCTCCGTCCCCCACAAAACGATACTCCAACTCAACTGTAACCACACCAATAAAAGAGGCAAAGCGGCCAATCCACCATAAATCGCATTATACGAGCTCACACCGATCTGGAAACGCAAATAGAACCATTGTACAATTTGAAAAACAGTACCGGCAACAATACCGGCCACCAAAGCATATTTGAATTTCACAGGTGTAGTGGGCATGAACATATAAAGAAATACGAAAAGAAACCATACCAAGATATAGGGTATCAAAGTCAGAATAGCTTTCAAAGCAGCACTGGCATAACTCAATAATCCTTCGTCCATGGCATATTCCTGCAAATTAGCCATCATAAAAACATTCATACTACTGATCAATACGACCAGGATCGGAGCGATAAACAGAATCGACATGTAATCGGTAAATTTTTTTACCAGACTCCGTCCCTTCTTCACCCCCCAAATCCGGTTCATAGCCAGTTCGGTACTGGAAAGCATCCGGATAACCGACCAGAGGAGTAAAACAATACCAAAACCTGCAATCACACCTCCCTGCGTATTATCCAAGGCTTTATTCGCAATATTCATCACCCATTGCATCACATCGGGATTGGTATAAGATTGCTCTTTGAGCCAATCTTCGAATGCCTTTGCAGCACCGAATCCACGGGCGATAGCTAAAATCAGGGCAACGACAGGAATAAAAGAAAGCGTAGAATAAAATGTTAAAGCAGAAGCTGAGATCATCGAAGCATCTTTAATAAAACGATCGATCGAGACAATGACAACAGCCACTGTTTTTAAAACAAGATCGGAAAGAAAAGTGGAAATCCGCCAATCCCGGCGCAAAACCGAGTAATAAAAATCCAAATACAAAAATCGTTTCAGATTATTCCTGTGTTTCATGACCTATGTATGATTTATGCAGCAAAGATAAAACAAAATTCAATACCTGTAGTGTACAATAACGAGGTTACAAAGTTGGCCAGAAAAAAGATCGACATTTAAATCATTACAGAGGTTCGAAAAGTTACAGCAGTTAGACTTAACCTCTAAAACCACAGTAACTCTCCGAACCTCTGCAACTAAAAAGAAGCCCCACAGGTGCCAGGGCACTTTACGGACTTTATAAACCTATTCCATTCTACCACGATCCTGTTTAAGGGAAAAAACTTTAATCGGTTTTCTCCTCCGGCAGGATCAAATAAACAATTCCATCACAGTTTCTTTAATTGTATCGGGATCTGTATTGAGTGCAAAGACACAATCGGGCTGTTTATAAACCACTTTATTTTCTTTTTTAAATTTTGCGATACCTCCGCCTGTAATATTCAGCATAATCACAGCATCGGTTTCGACAGCTCCGGTACGAATGGCTTGCTTCAGGGAAGCCACTGCAACTCCTGCGGCCGGTTCGATATCGATCCCTTCAGTGCGTTCGAACAAGACCATACCTTCCATCGCCTCTTCATTCGATATGGCAAACATATCTCCGCCGGTTTCGGTAAGCGCGTCGAACAATCCTCCTTTCAACGAATAAGGAGGTTTACGGTTAGAAAGTACTTTAGCACATATTTCTTCTGCCTGCTTACGGGCAACCGTATCGTCAACCGGCAAAAGAGCCCGCGATCCGGCCTTCCAGGCATCATACATCGGAGTAAACGGAATATTTTGTGACACCATCAATTTCATCAGGTTATTTCCGTAACGACCATCTACGATAAACCGTTTGTTTGCCTCCCAGGCAGCGATCGCCCCTGTTCCGCTTCCGACAGCCTGAAAATAATAATCCGGAATCCGTCCGATCGTGGTAACGGCAGAAAGTACTGTCGTCCCCATTCCATCGCGCCGGGCAACGTTTTTCGCTCCTCCTTCCGGATAAAACTTATCTAATTCACAAATAATATTCGACAGGTAAATAGCATCGAAATAATCGCTTCCTCTTTCGGTAGCGACCAATTTCACACAAGGATTCAACGGTTTAGCCGACCACATGGCATCGATACAATCCTGCGGAATACATAGTAACAAAGGAATATTATTTTCGGAACAAACCCGTGCAAAAGCCCGAGCGGTATTACCGGCCGAAGCCACCACCATCACTTTATCGTTCAAGTCATTGATCCGGGCACAAACCGCATAAGCCTCACATTCCTTGAAAGCCCCTGTCTTCATCAGAGCTCCCTTTTCAGGCCAATACCCGTTAAAAGTGATATACAAATCCGACAATCCCAATTCGCCGGCCAGCCCTTCACTTTTGTATGTGACAGGCGCTCCGGAACCGTCCAGTGTCCGACAAACAGGTAACCAATCGGAATATTTATACAATCCCGGAAGATTTTCTTTCACCTCCAGTTGTTTCTTTGCATAGTTGGCAAAAATCAAAGCTGCGCCATCCCGATTCGGGCAATCCAACTCCCATTTTTCATCTGCAAACTTTGTCCCACAACATCGGGATTCAAGTACATAATCAGTCATTTCTAGTGTCTTCACTTTATTACTATTTACAACTTACAAAAATAAGTTATTTCTAATAGCCGAAGTTGGGTATAAATACTACTTTTTTGTTTATGTAACAGATTTACCGGGCCGGCAACTGCCGTTCTGACAGTTTTTCCTGCCATACCCCTTCACCATTTTTATAAAAAAACCGCCATTTTTACAAAAATAATCCGGAGAAAAGCACTGGCATGCCATTTGATAAAAAATAAATGTGTTTGAATCAAAACCTCAGACACACCGAAAACGAATAATAGGTAAAAACGAATAGTAAGTAAGTAAATAAAATACATTAACATTATGGGAAAGATTATAGGAATTGACTTAGGAACTACCAACTCATGCGTTGCTGTAATGGAAGGTAACGAACCGGTAGTAATACCAAACAGTGAAGGTCGGCGTACTACCCCTTCAATTGTAGCTTTTGTAGACAACGGCGAACGGAAAGTAGGTGATCCGGCCAAACGTCAGGCTATCACCAATCCGAAAAAAACGATATACTCGATCAAACGTTTCATGGGTGAAAGTTTCGATCAGGTACAGAACGAAATCAAACGAGTAGCTTATGAAGTGGTGAGAGGTGACAACAATACTCCCCGGGTAGTGATCGACAATCGTCAGTATTCCCCACAGGAAATTTCTGCCATGATTTTGCAGAAAATGAAGAAAACGGCAGAAGATTATCTGGGTCAGGAAGTATCTGAAGCAGTCATCACCGTTCCGGCTTATTTCAACGATGCACAGCGCCAGGCAACGAAAGAAGCAGGAGAAATTGCAGGTTTGACTGTAAAACGTATCATCAATGAACCGACAGCTGCCGCTTTGGCATATGGTTTGGATAAAAAGTCCCAGGATCAGAAAATCGCAGTATTCGACCTCGGGGGTGGAACATTCGATATCTCTATTCTGGAATTGGGTGACGGGGTATTCGAAGTAAAATCGACTAATGGAGATACCCATTTAGGTGGGGATGATTTCGACGATAAGATCATCAACTGGCTGGCTGACGAATTCCAGAAAGACGAAGGAGTAGACATCCGTAAAGACCCGATGGCTCACCAACGGTTGAAAGAAGCTGCTGAAAAGGCAAAAATCGAATTGTCCAGTTCAACTTCTACAGAAATCAATCTGCCGTACATATTCCCGGTCAACGGAATTCCAAAGCATCTGGTACGTACGCTGACCCGTGCTCAGTTCGAACAATTATGCGACAGTCTGATCCAGGCAACGATCGAACCCTGTCGGAAAGCCCTGCAAGATGCCAACATGAAAGCTTCCGATATCGACGAAGTGATTCTGGTTGGTGGTTCAACCCGTATCCCTGCCGTTCAGCAGAAAGTACAGGAATTCTTCGGAAAAGCTCCTTCGAAAGGTGTTAACCCGGACGAAGTAGTAGCGGTAGGGGCAGCTATCCAGGGAGGTGTACTGACCGGAGAAGTAAAAGACGTCTTGTTGCTGGACGTTACTCCGCTGTCATTGGGAATCGAAACACTGGGCGGTGTAATGACCAAACTGATCGAAGCCAACACGACCATCCCGACTAAAAAATCGGAAGTATTCTCTACGGCAGCTGACAACCAGCCTTCTGTAGAAATCCATATCTTACAGGGTGAACGTCCGATGGCCCGCGACAATAAAACGATCGGCCGCTTCCATTTGGACAGCATTCCGCCAGCACCGCGTGGAGTACCTCAGATCGAAGTCACTTTCGATATCGACGCCAACGGTATCCTGAATGTTTCAGCCAAAGATAAAGCCACCGGTAAAGAGCAATCTATCCGGATCGAAGCTTCTTCCGGTCTGTCCGATGCCGAAATCAAACGGATGAAAGACGAAGCAGCTGCTAATGCAGCCTCCGACCAGCAAGAAAAAGAAAAGGTCGATACGATCAATAAAGCAGACTCTATGATCTTCCAGACCGAAAAACAACTGAAAGAGTTCGGAGACAAATTGCCGGCCGACAAGAAGGCGCCGATCGAATCTGCTCTGCAAGAACTGAAAGAAGCTCATAAAGCTCAGGATGTCGCCCGCATCAACAGCGCCATCGACAAACTGAACAGTGTCTTTCAGGCTGCTTCACAGGAAATGTACAACGCTCAGGCTCAACAACAGCAGGGCGGTGCACAGCAAGGTCCTCAGGGTAACCCGAATGCCGGTCAGCCGAACAATGGCGGAAAAGACCAGGAAGTCACCGATGTTGACTTTGAGGAGGTGAAATAAGCACATAGAGAAATAAGAATACAATATCAAATGGAAAGCGTGTAGC
>OLFT01000629.1_pt1 | contig 44006 bp, 65 predicted proteins | sample 1604921 | NCBI WGS metagenome assembly OLFT01 (sample SAMEA3888897, study PRJEB22519) | human gut metagenome | biome: human gut; feature: human-associated habitat; material: faeces | place: Denmark | collected 2013 | reverse complement strand
TCGCCGCGCACGCGGTAGAAGTATGTCACGTCCACCGTGTAGTAGCCTTTGTTGAGACAAAAGTCAAGAATAAATTGCAAAAAGTTATAAAAAATATTTGACAGGAGAAAACCGGGGCGGGCGCAGGGGCGCAAACGCTCCGGTTTTGCCTGCCTCCCTTTACAAAATGGCGCAGAAACTCCGCCGGGGCCTTTGGGAGGCTCCGGCCCGCTCGATGGTGTGCAATTCAGGCGGCCACATACTCCCGGAATAGGTCGCTTGCAGTTTTCCAGCCCAGGACCCGGCGCGGGTAGTTGTTCATCCACCTGGCCGCCTCCGCCACCTCCGCCGGTGTTACGTCGTCAAAGTTGGTCCCCTTTGGGAACCAGCGGCGCAAGATCCGGTTCATGTTCTCGTTGCTGCCTCTTTCATGCGGGGAATACGGGTGGCAGTAATAAACCTTTGTGCGCGGGCTTTTCAGACGGTAGGACTTTTCTATGCCCTCGCAGTCCATAAACTCGCACCCATTGTCCACGGTAATGGAGCGGAAGATCCGGCGGAAGTCCTTTCCCATTTTTCGCTCCAGGCGGTTCAATGCCCGGACAACACTTTGGGCGGTGTGGTCCGGCACCCGGATCACAATTCCCATCCGCGTCAGGCGTTCGGTCAGGACCAGCAGGGCGGCGCTGGATCCCACCGGCCCCATGACGCTATCCATTTCCCAATGGCCAAACGTCTGCCGGCGCCGTACCTCCGGCGGGCGGTTCTCTATCGTTTCGCCCTTGGGCTGGTTTGCCCAGTCATAACTCTGGCGTTCTGGCCGGCGTTCCCCTTTGTAAAGCAGGTGATCGGCAGACAGTTCCAGGAACACGTCGCCCCGGTAGATGTAGGAATATAACGTGGTTTCGCATATTTGCGTATCGAACTGCAGGCCCTCGGCTTTGATATAGGCCAGGGCGGCGCCAGGACTGAAATGCTCCTCGATGATCTTTTGCTCCAGGAAGTTGGCCAGGGCAAAGTCCTTTCCCAGCTTAATGTCCGGCCCTTTGGCCCGGAGGTGTTCCTGGTATTTCTGCTCCGCCACGTCCGCGCAGTATTCCTCTTTGAACACATAACCCTCATGTTGCTGGACGCACAGGCCCCGCTTGATCTCATAATAGATCGTTCTTTCACAGCAACCGATCATGGCGGCGATCTCTTTCGGCTTAGCCCCGGTACGCAGCGCCCCCTCGATTTTCAAACGGTCCGCCGCCTGCAGGTGTTTATATCCCTTATGGTTCATAGGTCCCCCTTTCCTGGGGACGCAAAAGGACGGCGTGGTGTCATTCCCACGCCGTCCTATTCTCTCCCCAGTAGCCACAACACGGGGACCTCCAGCACCTCCGCGATCACCACCGCCTCAAAGTCGGCCACAAATCTGGACCCGCTTTCCATGCGGCTGATCGTGTCCCGCTCCACCATGACGCCCCGCAGTTGCAGCAGCTTGCAAAGGTCGCTTTGTGAAAGCCTGCGCTTTTGGCGGGCCTCCCGGATCCGGTCCCCGCATATATTCCTTTTTCCGTGGTATTCGTAAAACTTCATTGGTTCCCCTCCTGGGTGTGGGAATAGCCAGTATTTTTCTTGATATTAACACGGCCTCGGCGTCAAACCCGTGTTAATATTCAGCACCATAAAATATTGGCCACCCGGAGGGGGATTTATACGTGTTGTCAAAAATGCCCCGGCGCCGTATGACACCGGGGCCTCCTTTATTCTCCCAGGATTTGCTCCGCCAGCGTGTCCATGGCTTTTTCCATGAACTCGTTTAGACTATACCCGGCAGCCTCCGCCGCCGCCCTGTATCTGTCCTTTTTGCCCTTTCTGACGAAAGGGGAAAGTCTGTCGTAATTCGCGGCGTTGTACTTGTTTTTTGCCTTTGTCGCCGCCGTGCCCGTTTTCTTTTCCATGGGATCGCCTCCTTTGGCTATATTATAACCGTGTCTCTGTACTTGTGCAAGTATATATATTGTACAATCTTACACAAGTATATTTGTTCATTATTCCGTCTTGAAAATATACTCACACAAGTATATAATGATAATCAGAAAGGGGGTGGTTGATATGGCAAAGCAAAAGAAAAAGCGCCGACGGCATAAACCGACGGCGCAGGCCAGATACCAGGTTGCAGCTGATATTCTGGCGGGCACAATATCCGGCCTCATAGTCCTGGCAATCCAAAAATTGCTTGACTGGTAAAGGCCAGGGGTGCGGGGCCTGAACCCCGCACCCCAAATATAAAACAAATCGCATGGTTTTGTCAATAGGAGGGCATACAATGAAGTTTCTAATTTCACTCGCTGTTTTCGTGGCGCTGTTCGTCCCGCTCCGGCGGCTGTTTCGGAAAATCTTTTGCAGGGGAGGAAAATAAAATGCTGGTCAAGATCAGCGGAAAGTATGGCGCCAGGGTCGGCAATATCCAGGTGTTTACCATGGAACGGGCGGTGGAGGTGTTCCAAATGTTCGCGGCCCGGTGCTATGAAAATCTCACAATGGAAAGCAGTTGCGTCCTCTCCGACGTTTCGGACGATATGCACCGCCTGGGGTTCAGCTGGGCGGAGATCGAGGACATGGAACTGGCGGCAATCCCGCAGTAATAAACCCCCGGCGCCAGGACGGTGCCGGGGGTCCTCTTTATTTATTCCAGTTTGTGATCTGCTCCAGGGCCTCCCGGAGTTTATCAAATCCGAACATAGCCGCGTAACACACGAATACGCCCAGGGCCACGGCCCCGGCCACCATGTACCAGGTGACGGCCCAGCCCATGATCTGGCACACGGCGAAAAACGCCAGCAGGGTCACCACCATGGCCACGATAAAGGCCAGGACGTTGGTGGGGATCTTCTCCCAGGTCAATTTTTTAAGCACCTGCACAATGATGTTGGTGGCCACGGTCAGGATCAGGGCCGCCAGCAGGATGGCAGAGATCGCCATGGGGATATACTGCATAATGGTTTCCATGTCTTTGTCCTCCTATGATTTTATTTTACAGCCCCACCCAGGGCGCACAGGAGCGTCCCCAGGCTGGGGAATGTGCCGTAATTGGCCAGCCAGTAGTCCGGCGTATTGATCACGCCAGCGGCCACCAGGGCGGCCACTCCCTCCTCCGGTGTGGCCGTCCGTGCCCCGGCTTTGGTGATCTTCTCCGCCGCCTTAGTCAGCAGAATGTCCAGGTATTTGACCTTGCCGGAGGCTGCGGCCTGCGCCCAGTAGTCCGGGGAGTTGATCGCGCCCAGGCGGGCCAGCTTGGCCGTGGCGGCTGCCGCCGCCGTCAAATAGATAACCTGCCCCACATGGATCAGGTTGGGGTTTTTGATCCCGTTGATCTCCGCCAGGGCCTCCACCGTGGCGCCGTATTTCTTGGCAATCTTGCCCAGGGTGTCACCGGCCACGACGGTGTGGGAGGTGACGGCCTGGGGCGTTGCCTGGGGTGCTGCCGGGGCCTCCGCCGCGCTGATCTTCTTTGCAATCGCGGCAAAGTCAGGGCAGATAAACCCACGAATATATTTCCCGTTCACGGCCATGGTGCGCTTGCCCACCTTGCCGCCGGACATATTGCCCTCGGTGACGGTGAACTTTCCGCCGCCGGTGGCGGTGACAATACCGATATGGTCCCCGGCTCCGGTGCAGTCCCCCACGCCATTGTCGTCCCAGTCGTACACGCAGGCGTCCCCGATCTTGGGGGTGTGGGCGTCGTCCTCCACCCAAATGCCCAGGCCCTTGGCCACCAGGGTGTATTTTTCCACCCCGCACTCGGTCCCGGTGTACTCTGCGATCCCAGCCTTGATGTATGCCGCGCTGGCGGTGGTGGCGCAATAGGCGTCCGTCACTTTCACGGTGTAACCCCTGGCCAGCGGGCGGTGGGTGTTGTAAATCTCCAGGATCTCCAGGTGCTTGGCGCTGCCTTTGGTGGCGCCCACCCATGCGTTGATAATGTCGGCAACTTTCTGCCGCAGTTCGTTTTCTGTCATTGGTATAACCTCCGATCACACGCCAACGTCCGGCGGTTCTTCCCGCTCCACGGGCGCCTCCGGGGCGCCCTGGGCGCTCCCGCTCGGTGCGCTGGCCTTTTCCTTGCTGGTCTTGATCCAGCCCATCACGCCGTTTTCCAGGCCGCAGACGCCAAACACACAGGCCGTCAGGGTGGTGGGTTCCGCGCCGGTGTGCCAAAATACCGCCAGATCGGCCACGGTGTAGGCGATCAGCACCACGGCCTCCAGGATCAGCACCTTGTCCATGACGCCCATTTTCCCCTTTTCCCCGCGCAGTTGGCGGCGCAGGTCCCGGACCTTATGCCGGAGGCGGCGCAGGGCAGCGCGGGCCAGGAGGACCCCCAGCGCCGCGCCGATGGCCCAGGCCACGGCGGCCACAATAATGGTTTTCACGGCGTCCTCCTCATAAAAAGTCGTTTTTCTCCATGCACTTGGTAAAAACTTCTTTGATCCTGGCAGAGGTCAGGGCCGTCATGTTGTTTTCAAACTCCGGGTTTTTCTCACAATATCGCTCATATTCGGTAATATCGTGCAAAATCTGGTCGAAATGGTCCTTGCTATGGCGGACGCCGTGCATGACTTCATCCCCAAAACGCAGGATCCGCGCCCGGCAGTTTACGGCTGCCTGTTCCGCTGCCTCTTTCCTTACTGTCTGCAGGTCTTTGTCCAGCTTGTCCACCTTTTCGATCACTTCGCCGTTGATCGCTCTCCCGATGGCTTTTGCAAGAGCGGTCCACGGGCTGATTTTTATGGGGGCAATCTGGATCAGCGTCATGGCCAGCAGACAGGCGCCCCCGCCGCCGGCCAAAATCTCCGCCAGGCTCACAGTTCCACCTCCCCAATGGCGTCCGCGTAGTCCTTGCGGACCGCCGCGATCTCCTCCTCATGGCGGAGGGCGCCCAGCTGGGCCAACTCCATGGCCTGGGCCTGTATAATCACATTCATGCGGTCAATGATCCCGCACAGGTCCGCGATCACCTTTGTGCTGTTCATTTCCGCGCCCCTTTCTTTGCTCCCACCAGATCGGCAATATGCCGCAGATCCTCCACCGGGGCCTCGAAAAACGCATGGCCCCACAGCCAAAAGTCCGGGCTGTCCTGCCGGCGGTATTTCTCGCACCGGGGATCCTCCCACACTTTATTCCAACGGGTTTGGTGGTCCTTATCCCGCGTAGACAGGCGGGCAATAATGGAGGCGGTCAGCTGGCCGCGCTCCATGCCGTTGCCGTCGTCGTTCCGGGCAAAATAGTCATGGGCATTTTGGGAGGTGACGGCACACAGGGGCGTGTCGTTCAGGACCAGGAAACCGTCCACGGCCTGCACAGGTGTCCCCCATGGGACGTTTGCCGGGCCGCTGACGCCCATAAACCGCGCCCGCCGCGTGGTGATGTACTCGATCCGATCCACGGCTTACACCTCCGCCGTGCTTTCGGTCCAGCCATACACCCCAGGCTCCCACACGTTTGCGTCCACGTCGCTGGTCCAGTGTTTCCCATTGTGGGAAACCTTGGCGTCCTTTGCATAGGCGTCCGTGCTGCCCACGGGCTGGGACCATTCGGGCCACTCCTCCGCCGGGTCGGAAATGGCCACCCACAGGCTGGGGGCCACGTCCGGCGTCCAGTCGGATTGTGACGTGTGGGCGGTCAGACACTTATACAGTTTCCCGTCCGTGTGCTTTCTGATCTGCCCCTCGGTGTATGCCACCGGGTAGGCCCACATGGCGAACAGGTCCGCGTGTTCCATGGCGGTGGTGGCGTCGATGTTTCCGGCCTCCGCCAGGGTGACGAACACGATCCCGCCAGCGTCCGCCGCCTTGGTGATTTCCACCCCGGCGTCGGTTTCCTCCAGCATGACCGTTTCCACGCCCTCCATGGCCGTGCGGCCCAAAAGGTGATACGGGACGCCGCCCAGGGCGATCCCCGCCGCCTCCTCCTCCTGGCACAGGACAAAGCACCCATTTTCCGCCTGCTTGATGTAGGTGGGGGCCTCGGTCATGGCCAGGGTGGCCCCGTCCTTTGTGATCTTATACATGGTTTGCACCTCCAATAAAAATTGCATGGAATAGCCGGCGCAACCGCAGCACCCGGCCATGGTCGTCAAAGTTTTCATAATAGGCGATCTGGCCCTGCAGCCATTGTTCCACCTGCTGGACCGTCATTTTTCCAGCGTCCACCTGGGTTTTGAAATACCGCATTTTCCGCCGCGCCCGCTTCATGCCGTCCCGGCAGCCGTGGGTTATCACCCGCCCGGTGTCGGTCAACTGAAATTTGGCCTTGCAAAAGCGGAACGGTTTGGAAATGTCCACGATCTTGCTTTTGTTCCGGTTGACGATCAGGCCCATGGCCTCCGCCCTCTGGATCACGTCGTCCCGGACTTCCTCCGCCCGCTTCATGCTTTCCAGTATGGCGTCGTAGTCGTCCATATAGTGACCGGCGCCATGGATCCGCAGTTGGGCCTTGATATAGTTATCCAGGGCAGAGGGCAAAGACACCATTTCCTGCTGGGACGGCTCCACGCCCAACATCATGCCCCGGTCCCCAGGCACCGCCGTCACAATGGCGTCCGCCACGGCGCGGATCCGTGGGTCCAGGATCAGCTTTTGGTGGCGCTCATAAATCAGGGCGTGGGGTGCTGCCGGGAAAAAGTGGTGAAAATCCATCAGGAACACGGCGCCCTGGAGGCCGTACTGCTTGTAATGGTCCCGCAGGTGCTTTTTCAGGCGTTTGTAATGGAAGTGCAGGCCCTTTCCCTTTTGGCTGGCCCCGTTGTCGTAGATCATGCCCGGCCCGTACAGCGGCGCCAGCACCTTTTTGGTCAGGACCTTGTGGATCTGGCGATCATTGATGTGGGGAGCGTCAATGGGTCGGACCTTGCCCCGCTCCCGTAGGGTGAACTTGGCCGTTTTCCCTGGTTTCCATTTTCCGTCCAGGACCCGCCGCCGGCGCTTGGCCGTACCGGAAAACAGGTGCCGTTCAAAGTTTTGGGTGGACTGTTTCCAGCGGACGCCGTTGCAGCACTTTTTCCCATAGAAGTACATGGAACGGTAACTGAAAACTTTTTCAATCGGCCCCAGGGCGGCGCTGCGGGCCTCTCGCTTTGCCTGCCGGCGTTTCCGGCGGCGTTGGTATCGCGCCTCCCGGCGCTCCTCGCTGGTCATAATAAGGTTTTTCGCCCTCCGTACAGTTGTGGTGTTGGTGTGCGTCTAAACTGCGTAGGCCCGGCGCATGAAATGGGGATAGCACAATACCCCACCATGCAAGCAGCGTCCGCGCAAGGCCCACGGCTGGCAGTTTTAGGCTTTCGCCTGGGAAGTATTTCTCCTTTTACTTTGGGTCCGGTTCACCTGTCCGGTTACTGCATTTGACCCAGCCCATTTTCAGGGCGTGTAAAATCCGGGGGCCACGCCGCGCGAATTGTTCGCGTTGTTATTGTTGGCGCTGCCGTCGGTGTTGACAAGGCAGAAATTGTTGGAGTTGTCGGAATTGACGGACCGGCACCACGCATTGGCCGCCGTCGAGAGTGCCGCCCTGCCACCACGGCACGTTTTCAGAAATACACCCATAACCAGCTTTTACTTTCTCTTTTTGTCGCTCTCCATGACGTTCCGCAGTAGGGTTTCCTCTTGGTCGATCAACTCGCCCAGGCTTTGGGACATATTGTCCAGGCGGTCCATGGCCTGCTGCGGGGTAATGGTCTTTTTCCGGCCTTTCCGCTTTTGGCCCTCCGCTCCGGTGCCGTCACCCTCCGGGTCGTCCATGTTCTTGCAGTCCTCGCTATCCCGGAAACAGCCTTGGGGATTTTGGTACATGACCTCATAACAATGGGCCAGGCGCACGTCCAGGGCGGAAAGGGAGGCCAGGGCCTCCAGCAGGTGGGCCTTTCGCAGATCCTTGCGCTGCTGATCGGACGGGAAAATTTTATTTGCCTTTTCGGCGTTGTCGATCACTTCCCCGGCCAGCTTGGCCACCGGCTCCGCCACCAGGCGGGAATACCTGGCGGACAGCCGGGTGAGAAACGACACCGTTTCAACGTAAATCTGATTGGCCACGTTGACGTATTCCGCCGCGCTTTGGGTTCGTTTTTCTTTCAGGACGGACATGGTGACCGCCTCCTTTTCGTTGGTCTGTTCGTCCGGGTTCTCCCGCCCACTTCCGTGGGCGGGATATGGTCGGATATGCTGCGGCGATTAGGCGGCAAAGCCGGGGGCCACGCCGCGCGAATTGCCCGCGTAGACATTGCTGGCGCCGCCGTCGGCGTAGACAAGGCAGAAACGGTCGGAGTAGTCGGAATAGACGGACCGGCACCACGCATAGGCCGCCGTGCCCGTGGCGTTGTGCTTGTAATGGATCTTGCTGTTGCCCGCCTTGTAATAGTCATACTGGGCCTGGTAATTCTGCTCCGCGCTGTTGGCGTAGGTCCTGGCGCCGTGGTATTCAAACTCCGAAAGCAGGAACAGGTAATCGGTGGTACTGGTGACATAACTGGCGGTGTTGGATCCGCCGCCGGTGTTGTCGCTGTACTTGGTCACCGCTTTCATCACAGCCCGCAGGTCAGCCGGCAAGGCTGCCAACAGACTGCCGGAGGGCGGGCTGGTGGGGGTGCCGCTGTTGCCCAGCAGGGTCTTTCTCATACTGGAACCGTTCCACCCGCCGCTGTTTGTGTTGCTGGCGTTCATCTGGAAATAAGACGCGGAGGATCCGCTGCTGCCGTAATTGCTATCGCAGAGGGCAATATGTACGCCGCTGATCTTTCCGATCTTGAAATGGATCCGGTTTGCGCCCTCTCTGCTGCTGTTGTGGTTAAAGCCCAAAATAAAGGCGTCCACGGACAGGTTGGAGAAAGTGGTGTTTCCCACCGCGCCGTTGATGGTGATGGTTTTGGTATCGCCCACAGCCCAATAACTGGCGCCCTTGCTGGCGTCGGAAACGGCCTTGATGGTGGCCCAGCTGTTGGCGTTCAGCGTGGTGGAAATGGTGGTCACCGTGACCGCCTGGGTGGTGGTCTTGGTCACGCCGCCCTCGGTGTAGGAAATGGTCACCGCCGTGGTGTTGGACGCCATGGTGGTGGGGCTGCAGGTGTAGCCGGTGACGGCCTTGGTGCTGCCGTCGGCCATGGTGGCGGTCACCACCATGCCGGTGGTGTCGAACGTGTCCCCGGTGAAATACGCGGTTTTGCTGGGGGCGGTGGTCACCGCGATACTGGACAGGGTATTGCTGACGGTGATGGCCTGGGTGGTGGTCTTGGTCACGCCGCCCTCGGTGTAGGAAACGGTGATCGACGTGTTGGAAAGTGCCAGGGCGCCGGTGGGGGAATAGGTCCAGCCGGACACCACCCTGGTGCTGTTGTCGTTGTAGGTGGCGGTCACGGCCATGCCTGCGCTGCTGAACTTCTCGCCGTACTGGTATGCGGTTTTCGTGGGGGGCGTGGTGATCGCAATACTTACCAGGGCGCGGATCGTGATGGCCTGGGTGGTGGTCTTGGTCACGCCGTTTTCGGTGTAGGAAATGGTCACCGCCGTGTCGGTTGCCGTCAGGGCGCCGGTGGGGGAATAGGTCCAGCCGGTGACTGCCTTGGTGCTGCCGTCGGACATGGTGGCCTTGATCGCCATTCCGCTGGCGTCAAAGGTTTCCCCGATGTAATAGGCCGTTTTGGTGGGGGCCGTGGCCACGGAAATGCCGGACAGTTGGCGCACGGTGACGGCCTGGGTGGCGGTCAGGGTGCGGCCCGCTCTCTGATATGTGATCGTCACCTCCGTGGTGCTGGAGGCCATTGTGACCGGCGAAAAAGTGCAGTCCGCTGTCACGTCCTCGGTGGTGTTGTCGGCATAGGTAACGGTGACTGCCAGGCCGGTGGGGTCGAAAGCCTCCCCCACGTCATAGGCGGTTTTTGTGGGTGCGCCGGTGACGGCCAGGCCGGTGGCGATCATCAGATCCACGTTGTACTGCAGGGCGCCGGTCACCTCCACCTCTTTGGCCACGGTGACGCCCGCCAGGGTGGCGGTGACGGTCCATGTGCCGGTGTTGTCCGGCAGGGAGAATTTGGTGGACCCCACGCCGTTCAGGGTGGTTTCTCCGTCCGTACAGGTCACGGAGGCCCCGGCGCAGGTGGTCACGTTGATACTGGCGCTTTGTACGCCCAGGGCAGCCTTTAAGGCCCGCAGGGTCACCTTTTTGTTTTGGCCTGCCGTGTTGGAGAAATAGGGCACTGTGTCGTCCAGGCCCATTTCGTCGTTGGCGGCCAGTTCTTGGGTGGGCGGCTGGTAGTCGGTGCCCGCCACGGCCTGGACCACAGTGGGGTTTCCCTCTCCGTCCTTTGCGCCTTTCAGGATCCCGGTGGTGGTGATCTTGTCCTGCTTGTTTTTCAGGTTTTCGTTGATCTTATCCAGGAGCGCCTTGTGGGCGTTGGGGTCCTTGTCGTGGTCCTCCAGGTCCTGGAGGCTGGCATAAATCAGAGAACGGGCAAGGGTGCAGGTTACGGTGGCAGCGTCGCCCACGATCACCGGCACAGTGATATTTTTTTCAACCGTCTGCACACTGGCCACAGGGATAAAGTCCGCCGTGTCATAGGCGTTTTGGTAGCAGTAAAGAATATCCTTGCTCCGGTCGTCGGGGTAATCGGGATCCGCCGCGAACACGCCGATCTCCCGCCAGTAAAATCCCTCTGCCAGGGAGGCGTTGGAGAACTTGCCGGACACGTCGCAGTATTGGTTCTGGTTATTGGTCACCGCCGCGTCCATGGTGACCACGGGATCCACCAGGGCAGTCAAAGGGGCGATACTGCCGGACAGGGTGCCCTTGCCCATCTGGATCGTGGTGAATGTGATCCCGGCGCCGCCCATGTTTTCGTAATACAGGGCTTTGCCGGCGTCGGTCAATTTAGGGGCCGCAAACATTGGTTTTTACCTCCTTACAAAGTCGCCCGTTGGAGCGTGATAAAGTCGCCGGTGTGGACCCAGTGGGCCACATATACCTCCGCCGCGTCGGTGGACAGGTCCAAAATGATTTCATCCAGCCAGGCGGAAAGGCGCTTGACGGACCCCAGCACCCGTTTGAACTCCTCCACGTCGTCGGAGGTGATCGCCGGGTTGGTGGTGTACGCCTTGAAGTGGTACGGGCTGCCGTTGTATTCCCACCACTCCGAAATGTAGCCGGACCCGAAAATGGTTTCTATGATCTTTTCCACCGCCGCCGGGGTGCCCATCTGCGTATAAAACAGCAGGGATCCCTCGATCAGCGCCCGTTTGACCTTGATGGAATAATTTTCGTCATAGGCCGGGGTGCGGAGTTCCACGGCCAGCAGATCCAGGACCCGCTCCGGCATGGACTGGATCGCCGCGTATGTCCGGGCGCCGTCGGCGTAGGCGCACAGCTTTTCGATCTGCCGTCCCACGGCGTAGGCAATCGCCTGGACCTCCGGCTGTTCTTTCAGGTTCTCCGGCATGGCTACCGTGAACCGGCTGCCGTTTAATTTAATCATCCTCCAGCCCTCCATAGCTGATCGTGGGGCTGCCGGACAAGGCGGAAACCTTGATGGCGTCCACCGTGGTGTATGTGGGGGCGGTCACGGTCACCCGCTTTGCCCCCGCCGCCATGACCAGGGCCACCAGCTTAGAGGGGTTAATGTCCCGGCCAATGGTGCGCTGCCAGGTCAAATAATCGTCCACCGCCGTCTGGACGGCCTCCTGGATGGCCACGGCCCTGGCGCTGTCGCTCCGGTTGATGTAATAGGTCAGATCCACGGTGTAGGTGACCTCTGCGGGGGCGGACACATTCACCAGGTCGGTCATAGGCCGTCGGGTCTTGCCGTTCAGGTATTCCTTTAGGCCGTTGATCATTTCCGTGCCCGGCGTCTTTCCGTCGGACATGATGAAAACAATATCAACCGTGCCCGCCGCCTGGTTGCTGGTGGCCACAACGTCGCCAATAGAGGGGTTGAACTGCTTGGCGTGGAACAGGTAGCCGTCCTCCGGGCCTGCGGTGGAGTACGCGCCGGGTGCCAGATAGATCCGCTCCGCCAGGTCGTCGTCGCTCTCCACGTCGGCGCCGCCCTCGGTGGCGGTGGTGTTGGTCACGCTGGCCACATAGGGCAGCGGATCCACCATGGTGGTCAGATCGCCCGCCGCCAGGTCGTTGCCCTCGGTCCCGGTGTCCGTGCAGGTGGCCGGCACGTCCACCGTGCTGCCGCCCGCTGGGATCTCCGCGTATTCGTCGGTGGCGAAATAAACGGACCCGCCAGCGGACACCCTGGTGCCTTTCGGGATAGCCGTGGCCACCTGGCGCACCGCCGAAACAGTAAAGCGCAAGGTGGTAACCGCCGCCGTGGCCGGGGACCTGGTAACGCCTTTCAGCAGTCCCAGGTTGTCCAGAAAGTCGGAATAGCTGTATTTCAGCAGGCTTTGTTTGCCCGCTCGGTCAATATACTGGAACGCTTGATAGATTTGCAGGGCCGCCGCGTACAGGACGCCCCGGTGGGGACTGGATCGCGGCAGGGTCACGGTCTGGCCGGTGGCCTTGGTCATGTATTCCTCATAATCGGTCACCATTTCGTCCCGCACGTCCTCAATGGTCTTATTGTCAATGAAAGAAATGTCCGGGGCGTTTTTGACTGCGGAAAAATCAGGCACTTGTGATCACCACTTTCGGGGATAATTTCCCCTCCGCCGCGCTCCATGTGATTTCCTGGACCCGCACGGTGGGGATATACTTGGCCACCTTTTTGGTGACCTCCGCCGTGTAAAGGCTTTTGGCCACTTCCGGCGGCTTGTCCACAAAGTCCATATTCAGCCCAAACTCCCGATCCAGGGGCACGGTGCCCTCCCGCGTGGACAGCAGGAAAGCCAGCTGCCGGTCCAGATCCGCCAGCCAGTCAGCGGCGAACGTATAGGCCAGTTTGAAGTCGTACAAAACGGTTTCGTTCATGTGTATTCCTCCAGCGTAATGGTTACGGTGGCCTTGCTCAACTCGCCCCGGCTGAAAACACGGTCCCATGTTTCACTGGAGGCCGTCAGGCGAAAGGGATTTTTCCCGACGGTCCGGTGTCCGATCACCAAATACTCCGCCGTGCCAGCCTCCACCATGCCCTCTATGGCCTCCAGCACGTTCCTGGGCCTCACACCCAGGGAGGAGGAAAGGGTGATAGTCAGGCTCACAGACTGGTTTGCAGGCCCCAAAAACTCCGGCTTGGGTTTGCAGCCCAGCACCTCATGTTCCGCCCACCGGCTGGAAATATCGCGGGTCATGTCGTGAAACGTCATGGCTTTGTCGTCGCTTACCTCGAAAATAATTTTTCTCCCCAGTGTTCCGATCATGGGGTCACCTCCTTACTTTGGCGCGGACGTACTGCCGCCCAGGCTGTCGGCGTGGGTGTGGCTGATCAGGGACTTGCCAGCCGCCACCACGTCGCCGCTGGTGGTCACGCTTTGCGCGGTAATGGTGCCGGTTACGGTTAGGTTTCCCTTTACGGCCAGATCTCCGGTCACCTCCACGTTGCCGTCCTCCACCACTTTGGCGGCCTTGATGGTCAGGACGCCGCCCTGGTAGCGGATCATGGCCTCGCCGGGGGTGCGGGCCAGGTCCTTGCGATAAAGGCCCGCCGCGCCCTCCGGCGGCTTGTGTTTCCCGCTCCAGGGGCGGCCCAGGACCACCCCGGCCTCGGTGCCATTGGAAAGGTGGAGGACCAGCACCATGTCCCCAGGCGCGGGCATATTGTATTCATCGGATAGCATGGGGATCTCGCGGGTCACGCTGTCGTCCTTTTCGTGATACACCACCCGGACCATGCCGGCAGCGTAGTTGACAGAGGACACCTTTCCCAGTCTGATCTCGTTTCCCATCGGCGCCTCCTTACGGTGTCAGGGCATTGGCCGCGCTGATCAGCAGCACGTCCAGCCATGCCACAGCGGTGTATTTCTTGGCCCAGTAGTCGGGGGAGTTGATCACGCCCGTATTGGTCAGGACCTCCAGGGCCTCCGGCACCGTCTTGACGCTGGTGCCGTGCTGGTTGACCTTGATCCGTGTGGCCATGTTCAGGATCAGGCCGCCCAGGCTGCCCACGTCTTTGTAATGGGCCACCCAATAACTGGGGGTGTTCATAACGCCAACAGCGGCCAGCCGCTCGGTTGCGTCTTTGATCACTTCCTCGGTCATGGCCTCCACCAGGGAAAGTTCCAGGTCCGTGGTGTAGCCGCTGGATCCGGTGATGTGGTGGGTGGCGCTGTCAATGTAGTATTTGCCGGACAGTTTACCCAGGCCCACCACGGTGACGCACTGGGAGGCCACCAGATCCGGGCGGCCCATGACGGTCAGGGACAGTTTGGTGGCGCCATGGTTGCCCTTGGCCACCGCCGCGTTGATCTTTCGCTCTGCGTCGGCCTGGCTGTCGGCCTTGCCTGACTGTTTCAGGATCCGGGTGCCGGTGCCCACGGTGACCTTTATTTCCTCCTCGGTGTTGGGGTCCGTGTAGGTGTACTCCCCGCCGGTATAAGTTCCGGTCAGGTTTTTGGACCAACTCCAGGAGGTGATCTCCTCCTCGGTGATCTTGGCCACGGGATCCTTTTTCTTGTACGCCTCCCGGTCATAGACCACGATCTTTTGGGAATAGACTTTCATGGCCAGCCCGTAGGTGTCGCATAGGTTCATGTAAAATTCACAATCAGTCTGCGCCGATTGCTCCACACTTTTGATCGTGAACGGTTCGCCCTCCACGTCCCAGGCCAGGGAAATGCCGGCCCGCTTTGCGATCTCTTTCCCGATCTCCTGGATCGTCACGTCCTCCCAGGTCTTGGTCCGCTCGGTTGCCCGGAAACTGCCCTCTGCGGGCACGGACACGGCGGAAATATTCGCCGCAAGCGGCCAGCCGGAATATTCGTAATTGTCCAGGATAAAGAAACCGCAGGGCAGGATCTTGGTGTCGCCCTCGCGGCTCCAGTCCTTGGCCTTTATGGCGGCGGTCATGGTGTCCCCCATAAGGGGGACCCATGCCGTGGTCCATTGGCGATCCCTGTCGTGCATGGTAATGTCCAGGGTGTCGGCCTCGCCGCTGGCCGGGTCCGTGTAGGTGACCTCTGTTTCATACTTGGCCAGTTTTGTGGTTACCGCCGCGCCGTTGTAGGTGATCTCCACCTCCGCCTTTCGGGTTCTCATGTTTCAGCCCTCCAGAACGGCGCCGCGCTTTCCTCCGCGTCCTCCGGCAGGTCCGGGGTCTGGAGGACCACACCAGCGTCAAAAACGAACGTGTCCAGGTGCTTGAAGTTGGCCTGCATAAGGAACCCGGCGTATTTCTCGGACCCGTAGACCCGAAAGGCGATCACGTCCCAGGCGTCCCCCTGCTGCGTTGTATAGGTGTTTGCCATGGTGGTGTCCTCCTTTATGCCGGGCTGAACTGCTTGCGCCGCTCCTCGGCTTTCATCTGCTTATACAGGCGTTTGAACTCTGCGAAACTCACCCGGCCAGCCTCCACGGCCTCCTCTTTGGTGGTTGGGCCGTAGAAATTGAACACGGGGGAGAACTGGATCGGCGTGTCTCCGCCGCCCTGGGGTCCGCCGCCGGGCTTGGGTTTTTTTCTCCATTCATCCAGCAGGGCCGCCAGCTTGGACAACGGCAGCACCGCCTCCGGCTCTCCGCCCTCTCCGATCATGGCCAGGGTGGGGGCCGTAGCCACGCCGCCAGCAGCCAACGCCGGAATGGTCGGAATATTAAAGCCCAGGGTTTTGCCGCCCACGCCAGGCACCCAGTCCGGGATTGTCACGGAAATGCTGTTGATTTTGGAAAGCACCCAGTTAATTGCAGAGATAACGCCGTTAATAGGCGCTTTTGCAAGATTGACGATCATGCCAAACAGATTTCCGAAAATGGCCACGATATTTTCCCAGGCCGCGCTCCAGTTTCCAGAAAATACGTTTTTCACAAAGTCAATGATGTTTGTAAAAATCGCTTTGATATTCTCCCAGGCTGCGGAAATGCTTTCCCACCATCCGCTTATGTACGCGGACAGCAGGGGGAAATTGGTCTGGAACGCCGAAACAAGATTGGAAACCGCGCCGGAAACCCACGCTTTAATATTTCCCCATACCTCGGAGATCTTCGCGCCCAGTTCCACGGCCTTGGCCTTGATCTTGTCCCAATTTTTATAAATCAGTATGCCCGCCGCAACAGCCAGGCCGATGGCCGCCACAACGGCCAGGACGGGGAGGTTTAGCGCGGTCATGGCTCCGGCCAGGGTAAAGGTCCCGGTGGCGCTGGCCGCCGTGACCACTTTGTAAATGGCCATAACGGCGTTGTATGCGGTGATCGCCGTTTTATAGATTTTATAGGCTGCCACCGCCGCGCCCACGCCGGCAGCTATGGCCAGCAGCAGGTCCTTATGCTCTGCAATCCATTTAACTGCTGTCTTTGCCGCCGGAATAATGGTCCCGGTCATGTATGCCCCGATTTTGCCCAGGGCCTCCTGGACGACGGGCAAGGCCGCCTCCGCCAGTTCCCGGACATAGGGCAAAATGTTGGTGCCCAACTGCGTCAGGAAGTTGGCGCCCAGGTTCTTGATCATTTGAATGTCATAGGCCAGGGTGTCGGTCTGCTTTTCAAATGCCGCGTTTGCCGCTCCGGTGGCTTCGTACATTTCGGCGGTTTTGCTGGTCAGGTTTTCTGACTGGTTCCCAGCCATGGCCAGGACTGCGGTTTGTGCCTCCACAGAGGAGAACAGGCCCGCAAACGCCAGTTCGTCGTTGTTTACGGCGCCTTTCAGCGCCTCCAACGCACCCTGCAGGCCCTCGCTTTCAAGCAACGCCTGGCCGCTCTCATAGCCCAGGCTTTCCAGGGCTGCCGTCATATTCTTGGACGGGGACAAAAAGCCCTGCATGGTTGCCTTTAGCTGGGTGACCACTTCCGCCGTGGATCCTGTAACGCCGGTCAGCGTGGCCATGGCGCCGAAAAGCTGTTCCTGTTCCACGCCCAGGGTGCTGGCCAGCGGGATCACCTTGCCCATGCTGGCGGCCAACTCCGGGAAAGAGGTCTGGCCCAGCCGGACCGTGGCAAAGGATAGATCCGCCGCTTTTTGTACGGCCTCCGCCGATGTGTCGCCGTAGCCCTTGGTTACCGCAGAAAGCAGGTTCACGCTGTCGGTGGTGGTGGCATTTCCCGCCGCCGCCGATTTTGCCGCAGTTTCCAGGATCTTGGCGGCGTCGGCGCTGTCGCCAAACGCAGAAATGACCTGATACATTCCGTCGGTCAGGTTCTCGGTGGCCACGCCGGTCCGGTTGGAAACGTCCAGGATCTCGTTGCCGATCTCCGCCGTTCTGGCGGCGATCTCTGCCTCGGTTCCCGTCAGCAGGGTGGACACGTTGGCCAGCTGGGTTTCGTACTCCGCTGCTGCCTTTACGGCGGCCACGCCCAGGGTGCCCACAGCGGTGGCAGCAGCTACCGCCGCGCCCGCTACAACTTTCCCGGCGCTCTTGGCGGTATTGCCCAGCGCGGCCAGGTTTTTGTCCGCCGTCATACAGGCGTTTTTCAAAGAACTGTCCGTTTTGCCGGCGATCTTCACCATGAGTTCATAGGTTTTACTTTTGGCCACGCTTTTCCACCTCCTCCATGATGTTTACAACGTCGGTTGCAATATCGTTTAATTCGTCAACGGACAGGGCCATGAGATAGTCAAGCCCTGTCCGCAGCGTAAACGACATACTGACGCAGGCTTTCCGTATAACGGCGGGTGTCAGTTGTCCCCATCCCCGCCGTAGAGAAAACCCACGATCATGCTTTTAAGCGCCACCGCGTCCTTGGCGGGCAGGCGCTCGAAAAACTCCAGCTTTTTGCTGGTCACCCTTGCGGCCAGCAGGTTGCAGAAACTCATTTCCATTTCCAGCGTGGCCGGGTTCAGGCCGGGGGAACGCTTGGCCAGGATCTTGCCCACGTTCTCCAGGGTGCCCGCCGTCACGTCCTCCAGGCCGGACAGGTCGATCTCCGTATAGGTCACGCCGTCGAACACATAGGGCTTTTTGAGTTTAAGCAGCAGTTCGTTTTTCTCCTCTGCCACGGTATCGGTGGCCAGGGTTTCCGGGGTCATGCCCTCGGTGATCTTGTCGTTGGTGTCCATATCAGCACAGCTCCTTTACTTTGGCCAGAATGTCGTTGCCGTTGATCTTGAAAACCTCGTTCATCTTGTCCAGTTCCAGGACGGGTTCGCCCTCCAACTCGATCAGGATATAGAGAATGGAAAGGGTGATCGAGGTGTCCATGGGGTTCCCGGCTTTCATCTTGCCGGGCGTAAACTTATTGGAACGGCCACGGACCACCACGCGAACGCCCCGGAACTCAATATCCCCCTCGCTGTTGGTGGTCTGCTCCGCACCCCGGATCTCCAGCTGGACGGCCTTGGTAATGTCCAGCATATCGGTGGCCTCTTTGTCCAGGATACGGAAAGGGATCTCAATTTCCTGGTTGGTGAAATATCCGGGGGTGGGGTCGTCGATCTCTCCCAGGATCCCGGCGCCGCTCACGGTTTCGGTGGACGCCTCAAAGTCGGGCAGGGTGAGTTCGTCACCCATGCCCAGCAGGCGGTTTCCGCTGTTATACACGTTGTAGCGGTTGATCTTGGTGGGAATGGTTTTCATAGTTAGTTACCTCCAAATGCCGCCTGCAGCGCGGTCACGTCGTACTCGCGGATATTCTCAATGTACTCCGCCGGAATATACGGGGCCAGGAACGTGTGGACGGTCAAATGGCCGTTCAGCAGGTTGGTCACCGGGTTTTCGTCGCTGCGGAACTCCACCCGGTAGCCGGCGCAGTAATCGCGGGCAACGTAACCGTTGCCGATAATGTTCTGGCTGTCCACAATGGACTGGATCAGGCGCTTGTTTCCGGGCTTGTCAACTTTCTGGAAATAGGTGCGGATGAAGTTGTTTCCATCCCAGTCAAAGAAACGCCGAACGGCCAGCCAACGGTCCTTGGGATCCGTGGTGGAGGGATAGGCCGCCGTGTTGTTGCCCCACAGCTTGAACCCGTTGGCGTTGATCGCGGTGATCACGCCGTTGGCGTTCAGTACGTCGCTGGCCTGCTGCTGGTCCAGCACCACCTCGGTGCCGTCGTCCAGCACGGTGCCGGTGATCCGCAGGTCCTTATTGGACGGGCTTTCGTAGGGCACGTCTGCGTTGCTGGCGTCGTTGTAGGCCGTCAGGGCCGCCGCCATGGCAGACATACAGTAAACCTTGTCGCCAATGGCCGCCTTGGGCCAGAAAGCCGCCGTATGGGTGCCGCTGGCCCCCATGGCCTCCTTGGCTCCCTTTACGTCGGTGTAGACCTTGGCGCCGTCGGCTCCGCTGGAAATGTCCACATAGGTGCAGCAATCGAAACAGCCGTTGATCGCCTCGGTCTTGGCCTGCAGGGCTGCACACACCACGGCGTTTTCGCTCCAGCCGGGGGCCAGCAGAATACCGGGGGTCATGCCCAGTTTGGGATAAATCTGGCGCACCAGTTCCAGGCCCGTTTCCTTGCCGGTGGAGGCGTCCACGCCGCCCACAATGTCGGCATAGGTCACGCCGTCGGGCTTAATGCTGGTGCTGGACACGGACAGCGTGGCGGCCTCTTTGGCTGCCGCAGACAGCAGGGTGATCACCACGGTGCCGTCCTCCGCGTGGGCTGCGGTGTAATCGCTGCCCGCCACCAGTTCGGCAGAGTTGTTTTTCACCACCAGGGTGTCCAGCATGACATACTGCTTTTCATAGAAAACCGTGCCGTCCGCCACGTCGCAGTCCTCCGCCGCGTTGACGGTGGTGTGTGTGGACTTGGTGGGGTCCAGCACATTGACCAGGATCACCGGCGCCACGTTGAAAACACGGAAACAGGCGTCAATGGACTGGCACAGGCTGAACGTCTTGAAGTCGTCAGAATAGCCCATGGCCTCCTGGCACTCCTTGAAGCTGTAACACAGCTTGGGGGTGTTGGCCGCCTTTTTGGGATCCTTGGACAGGTGGATCGGTGCCACGCCGAAAATGACCTGCAGGCCCGCACTCCCCTGGATCGGGGTGGTCAGGCTGGTGTCCTGTTCGGAGTTGTAAACTCCATGGAAATAAGACATGGTTTATACCTCCTGTTAGAGTTTTGCCTGTACCAGTCGATACAGGCGGTAAATATGACCGTAGCCGCCGCGCAGTTTCTTCATGGCGTCCGGCAGCTGGTCCAGCGGGATCACCAGTCCGCCCATGGACGGGTTTTTGGTGATAGCCTCCGCCAGGGGCGTGGGGATCCCGTTGGTGTAAAACGTGTTCTGGTTGGCCACTCCCGGAACGGTGGGGCCAACATAGACCACCGTGCCGGCGGTCTGTTCGCTGTTTTTGGCTTTTGCCATTATGTTTCTGGCACCTCCTTGAAGATTGCCGGCGCCTCAAACGTCAGCGCCACGGCGGCGAAATAATACGGGTGACTTTCCTCCTCTTGGGTGGCCCATTTGATCGGGTATTGCACCTCATACCTCCGCCCCACGATGTTGTTTTCTCCGTAGTGGGTCAAAATGCTGTTGACGATGTGGAGGGCGTCCCGGTAACCTTGGCGGTTTGGGTCCTGATCCACAACGCAGATTGTCAGCACCACGTCCACCTTTTGCCTGGTGTCCGGTGCCGGTAACTCGCCCTGATAGAGGCGCACCAACACATACGGCTCCGGCGGTTCCTCCGCTTCGGGTTCTTCGTCGGTGCCCTCCCGGATCGGGAGATTTTGCCGGTACACCTGCACGGTCCGCTCGACGCCCTGGGAGTTGGTCAGGGTGTCGTGAGTAAATACGCCTTTCAGGTCGTCCACCACGGCGTCCAGCAAATTTTCTTGTGTCACATGAAAGCGCCCCCTTGCAAAGTCGTGTTTTGTAACTTATAATCACTTATGTGGAAATAATCAGAAAAACGTGGCAATAATCAGAAACGGAGGGTACAAAATGAAAGATGAAAAGTCCACGACATTTGAACAGGGCGGGGCCATATACACCCGCTCGGTTTCAAAGTCATTCCGGCTTTTGTGCCATGTGCTTGGCGCTGTCTTGGTCGTCCTGGGTGTTCTGCTCGCACTTGCTTTTCCTCCCGTCGGGATCGTCTTGGTGATCCTGGGGCTTTTGGTGTTTTTCAAACTGTCAAAGCGGGAGGAAATAAAGTTCGTGTCTTTTGCCCGCCCAACACTTGCAGGCTGCCGTACTTTTGGGAGTTGGAATGAACAGGTACACCGTGGTGCGGCACAGTCTGATCGGTTTGAACGGGCTTTGCATGACGGTATTGCAATTATTGGGTATAACGCAAAAACCGGGGTTGCTACGATCAGCGGATCCACCGGGAACAAATACACCACAACGCTGGACTATTGCTCATGTGAGGATTTTTCAAAGCGGAGTAAACCATGCAAGCACATATACCTCCTTGCCTCTCAAATGGGATTTTCCGGAGACGATTTTTATAATTGACCATTTCGCGGCCCCAAAAGGGGCCGTTTTTTATGCCCTCTGCGCCAGGACTTTTTCCACCTGCTGCTGGATGTGCTTTTGCAATATGCCGTAGTAATCCAGTTCCGCCTCCTCGTAGCTTTTGCCGTACAGGTGCGGCACAGCCGGGGCCAGCAGTTTTTTGATCGGCAGACGGTCCTCTGTCCGGCGCTGCACGATTGCGGTATGTCCGCTCCTGAAAGTAGTTTCAAAGGCTTTCCGCCCCTCCACCTCCAACGCGGTCAACTTGCTTTCGTTCAGCACTTTCAACATGGCCGCCGTGGCGCTGTCGTTCTTCCGGGTGGTGTAGGCCATAACCTCCATCATTCCGCCCTTAGAGATCAGCACAGCGGCGGGGTCGGCGCCCGTGGCCTTTTCCAGGTACATGGCGCCCTTGCTCTTGTCTTTTAGGATCCTGTCGTCGGTGATGGCATATTTTTTCCTGGCCTGCTTTCCGATCTTCCGCTTGATTTCGTTGGCGGTCAGGTTCATGGCTCTGGCCAGCACCGTGGGGGCCTTTAATTGGGTCGGCAGATCGTTCAGCTGTCGGACGATCTTCTGGATCTCTCCGTCAACGTCGATTTGCAGGATCGCCCCGTTTTCGCTCACGATCTCACCGCCTCCAATTCAATGGCCAGCACTCCGGCCTCCTCGGTGCTGTCTTTGACCTTGTATTGCCGCCCGTCCAGGGCCAGCATGGTGCCAATGGCCGGGCGGGGTCCAAACTCCGCCCGCGCCACATAGATCAGGCGCCTTGCCTTATAGGTCCCATTCAGCGGCGCCCCCAGCAGTTTGGATTTATCCCGCTCCAAAAGTTCGTTGTCGTCCACCACCACCGTCATTTCCTTGCCGTTTACAGTGTGGGCGTCCGCAAACTCTTGGGCGTTCAGGAACGTGCCGAAAATATCCGCCGCGATCTGGTCCTTAAAGCTGGGGGCGCCCATCACTGGGCACCCCCGTCAGGGGCCGGCGCCTCAACGGTAACCGCCGCCAGCCGCTCAATGATCAGCGCCTTGGTGGCACCCCTGGGGATCTCCACGCCCATGTCCTTGGCCAGCTTTTCCAGGTTGGCCTTGGTCATGGTTTCCAGGCTCTCGCGGGTCAGGTGGCCGTCTACAACGTCCAGGGTGCCCTCTGCGGCTCCCTGGCCCTCCTGGCCCTCCTGGGCGTCCTCTGCGGCTCCCTGGCCCTCCTGGCCCTCCTGGGCGGGTTTCTGGTCCTCTCCGGTCCATTCCGCGCTTTTGGCCTGCAGCCACGCCTCCACCATTTTGCTGTCACCAGCGGGGAGGGCGTCGCCAGGCTCATACATACGGCCCTGGTACAGGACCGCCCGCTTTGCGGTCAATGCTTTCATGTGTAGTTCCTCCATTCAGATATTTTTCAGGTCAGAAACTTTTTCATGGCGTCCTCCGATCAGCCCAGCAGTTTGACCAGCACGGTGGCGTCGTTGGCGTCCGCCGCTGCGGCGGCATAGCCCGCCGGGACGTTGCTGGCGCTGGTGGTGGTGATCACGCCAGCGCCGGCGTCGTAGTAGACGGCGGCGCCCATGGTGATGGCCGTGGACGCGGCCTTGGGCATTTCAAAGACGCCCACCACATGGAGGTGACCCAGTTCGCCGGCCTTAATATCGCCGCCGGCCACACCGATCCGGGTGCCCAGGCTTACAACTTCGCCGTTTTCAACGGCCTTTTCAGGGGTGTAGTCCAGGGTTTCACCCCGCTGCCAATAGGTAGCTTTCATTTTTCTTTACCTCCCTTATTCGATGGTCACGCCGGGGTTTTTCGCGATACCACGGAAGTCCACGGCGGTAATGCCCCAATCCAGCCAAATGTCCCAAACATAGCCCAGCTGGCCGGGGACCTCGCTGCGGCGAATGGTGGGGGTTTCCTGGCCATTCAGGTAATCAACCTGGATGGACTTGGCGTAGCTGGGATCGCCCACCATGAACCAGGGCACGGCGTTCCCCTCGCCCGCCAGGACGTTCAGGGTGCCCTCCTCAATGACCTGCAGCTGATTGCGGTAGTTATACAGCGGGTTCACGGCCTTGTCGCCAATGCCGTCCACGCTGATCTGCTGGGTTTCCAGCAGCTGGGACAGCAGGAAACCGTAACCCACGGGCACGATGATGTAACGGGGCTGGATGGTGATAGCCTCGCCAAACGGGTCAGTCTGGCGCAGCAGTTTCAGCATGATGGCCTGCAGGGTGTCAATGGAGGGCTTGGCACCGGTGGCGATCAGGTTGTTGTGCGCGGTGTTGAACAGGGTCACGCCGTCGAAAATGGCGGGGTTCTTCGTCAGGATGGAGTACACCTGCTTGTTGATCGTGCGCTTGGCGCTGGCCGCATACAGGCCGGGGACCTCGGTAATGAAACCAATGTCGTCATTGATAAACGCCTGGCGGCTCATGGAGAACTGGCGGCCATAGGTATCAACCTTGCGCTGGGGCAGCAGTTCCGTCTTGGGGGTGTCGTGCTTCAGTTCTCCGTTTTCGCCCACCAGCAGGAACTCGCCAGCGCCGCCCGCCAGGTAGGAATGATCCTTGGTAGGCTTAAAGTCGGTCACGCTGCCCTTGCTGGTCCACAGCTGGAACGTGGTGGGCACGGTCCGGTATCTGTTCTCAATGGTCTTGCGGATCGTGTTGTCCAGGATCGCAGGAAATGCGGAAGTGGGGTTGAAGAACTGGCGGCAGGCCATGGTCCACAGGTCGTCCTTGCCCATCCGCAGCAGTTCGGTGGTGCTGCCCTGGCCGTCGCGGGCCATGCACTCAATGGCCAGATCCCGCAGGCTCATGCCCCGGAACTGCTCCACGCCCTGGGCGGGGTTCTCCACGTTCACGCCGGTACGCATAAGCAGGGCGTCAGTGGCAGCGGCCCGGAAGTTGTCGCCGGGATCGTCATTCATGCGGCTGGACAGAGGGCGCCCATGCTTCATCAAGTGTTCCAGGGCAGCGGTCCGCACGGTGTCCATGGTGGCGCCGCTGCGGATATACTGATCCGGTTCCATGCCGGTCTGGCGGCACAGGGCCACAATGTCGCTGATCCGCTGACGCTCTGCAGTCACGGCCTGGCCGGCGTCAGGTGCGGCAGGGGCAGCGGCAGGAGCGCCGGCACCGCGCTGGCCGTCAGAGGGGGCAGGATCGCCGCCCTGGGCGGGATCCTCTGCACCGCGCTGTCCGCCGGCAGGGGCGCCTCCGGTAGGCTCACCGCCCTGGCCTGCGTCAATCTGGCGCTGCAGGCCGTTAAACTCGGTCTGTTCCTCCGCCGTCAGGTCACGGCCAGCGGCGCGGGCGCCGTTGACGATCTCCTGCTGGCGGGCGATCATTTCCTGAATGGTCATTTTTCTTACCTCCAATATCTGTTTTTGTTGATCTGGATCTGTCGCTCATAAAGGGAAAGGGTGGTGCCGCCGGCGTTCTGTTCGCCGTCAGCCCTCCCAACGCCCACGGTGGCGTCTGCCGGTACGGACACAATGGAAACCTCCATGGGGGTCCATTTCCGGGCAATCTGACACGGGCCGGTGAAACGTCCGTCTGCGGAGGTCTTGCCCGGCGCCACTTCCTCCCAGCTGTCCACCGCATAGCGGACAGACGTGGTTTTCAGGGTTCCGGCCTTGACCTTTCCGAAAATCTTTTCGGCGTCGTCGTCGGTGTCGAACTCAATTTCTGCCATGCCCCGGCGGTTCTCCACCCAGGCCCGCAGAACTCGGCCCAGCACCTTGTCCGTGTTGTGGTTGAACAGGACCACGCCCACCTCATTCAGGCGGGAAAGGTCCATGGCTCCGTCCGAATGGTCCAGGATCTCCATACCGAACCAACGCTGGTATGGTTCCTCGCTGGAAAAGCTGATCGTCCGCCGCCGGCTGTTCTGATCCTCCGCTGCGCGGAAAACGATCTGCCCCTGGCTCCGGGTGCCCTGGTTTTTATCCCTGGCCCGGTTCGGATCCGGTGTTTTGCTGGGCTGCTGTCGTACCATTTCCAAATATCACACCTCCCATCTCAACGCCCTTTTCGCGGGCATATTTCAGGACCTCCGCCGTTTCGTCCACGGCGTCTTTCCAGTCCTTGCCCTGCTCCGCACAAATATCCTGGTAGGTTTTTTGACCGGATTGCAGGGCGGTTTTGTTGGCGGTGCTTTCCTTGGAGGGGTCGATCCACTTCTTGGGGGCCTTTACCCATGTATGATCCAGGTAGTCCGCCTTTTTATCCCAAAAGCCGGGCATATTGAACAGCCCGGAGAGATAACCGGAGATCACAAAGTTTTCGTAAACCTCGCTCATAAAGTCCGTGAGCATTTCCACGTCCTCGGCGTAGGTGCTTTCGTCCTCGATGGCGTTTTGACGGGCGGAGGAGTAGGTGGCGCCCGCCATGTCGCGGCTGACAGCCTCATAACTCAACCCCTGGCCGGCGCCAATCAATGCCTGCTGCGTTTTGACCATGGCCGTGGCGTCAGAGGCGGCCCCCTTGGGATCCACCACCTGGATTTCGTCGCCGGCGCCCAGGCTTTGGATCATGCCCGGCGTCAGCTTCTTGCCCTCATAGTCCACGGTGCCGTTTTCCGTTCTGACGCCGCCGCGCCCGAACCCGCCCGCCGGGACTGCCTTTTTGATGAATACGGCCAGGCAGGCCGCGATCCGCTCCTTGACGGACACAGCGGTTATAAACTCGTTTGTGTCCCTGATCCGCGTGATCGTGTGGGTCATGTCGGAGATTTCACGCAACTGGCTGGGCCGCCGCTTGGATTTGTAAAAATAAACGTCCTTGGCCTCGATATACACCGGCTGCGTCAGCTGCCAGCCCTCAATGTCATATTGCCGGAACCAGTAGCCCACCGGGCGCCTGTACTGGTTGTACTCGATACCTCCCACAACGCGGTTTCCCCGCTGGTGTGGTGTGGTCTGGCTGGTGTCCAGTTCGTCCACTTCCATGATCTGCAGTTTGAACGGGACCACGCCGCCCTCGGTGTAGCGGTAGACGAACAGTAGGCCGCCGTCCACCTTTTTGCGGTCCACGGCCATGCGTAGGATCTGGTTAAAAGATTGTTCCCCGGTCACGTCGCAGTTGCGGGCCTTGCACCAGCGTTTCCACGCTTTTTCGATCTCTTTGTTCAGGGTTTCGTCCCCGGTCTTTGCCCGCAGGGTGTAGCCCTTGCCCACCACGTTGCGCTCAAACGCGTGGAGGACCGCCTGGGCAATATCGCTATTTCGCTCCAGGTCGCGGGCGCGGGCGCGGATCACGTCACGGGTCATTCTGTCCGTGTTCTCCGCGCTGTCGTTGTGGACCCTCCAGCCGGAGTTCAGGCGCCCATAACTGGCGGCGTCGTAGCCTCTGGCCGCCTCCAATGCTTGGCGCCACATTTCGCGCTCATAGGCTTTTTGGGGAGATACCACGCCTATGATCTTGTCAATGGCTCCCATGCCGATCACCTCCCGTCAAAGAACGCCACATAGGTGCGATCCAGCAGGGGGGAGGCTTGGCCTGCGGTGATCTGCGCCTCCAGTTCTGCCCGCATGGCCTGGAGTGTGGAAAGGTCCGCACGGGTCAGGCTCCGGCTGCCGATCTTGTAGGACTGGCCGCCGGAAAGCACCGCCGTGATCGCGGCGTTGATCTGTTCCAGCATTTCCGCCGGGTTGTTGGTGTTGCTCATGTTCATGGCCTCCGTTAAATCCAGTTATCGTTATCTTTGATCCAGTTTTCCTCCTGGGGGCGGGTGTCCGGTTTCGGCTCCGCCCGCTTTTTGACCTCCTGGGCGTTCTCCTCCACTCGGTTCTGCAGGTAGAGGTTGCGGACGCCCAGCACGTCGGCAGCAGCCGCCGCGTACACTTCGCAGTCCAGGTAATGGTTGTCCGCGTGGGAGGTTTTCAGGACCCACCGCTGGACCTCCTTGCCCCCGCTCCGCTCGGTGATCTTGTGTTCTGCGGTGACCTGTTCGGCGTAATCAAGATCGCAGCCTTGATATACCATCCAGGCGCCGGTCCCGTTTTCTTTCCTCATGCGGGCGGCGATCTGGTCCTTATACTTTCCGCCGTCCACCAGCACCAGGGTCATGCCATTGGCCCGGCTCCCGGCCTTGTTCACGGTGGAAAGGCGGTAATGGGACAGCATGGTGGTGGTGCCTTTGCAGGGCAGCGCCCAGTCGGAGTTCAGGGCGCAGAACTCATAAACGTCCTCTGTCTGGTCGCCGCTGTCCATCAGGGCCAGGTTGACCATGACCTTTTCGCCGTTCGGCATGGTCAACTCGGTATTCATAATCCGTTCAACCTCACCCATGGAAAGGGCCTGCCCGTGGGAAATATTTTGGCTGGTCATATAATCGCCCCAGGCCCGGATTGTCCAGTACAGGCAATTCTCCTGTACGTCGATCCCGCCGGTCACCAGCTTGGTCCATGGCGGCAGCGTCCATTCCGGTGTTTCCGTCTGGCGCTCCATCACCATTTCGGCGTTGGTTTTCAGCTTGGTGTCCTCCCAGGGTTCGGCCAGCCAGCTATTGGCGAAATTGTGCAGCAGTTCCGGGTCGTCTTTGGATCGCATGAACTCCCGCGCAATATCAGAAAACCGGGTAAAGGGGGAATACAGGGTATTCATCCAAAAGGCCACGCTTTTGGGGTGTTGGGTCTTTTGCCGCACAGGTTTCCAGCGCCCGGCGGCCAGCATTTTGCCCTTGTCCTGGTCGGTAATCACGCACCCACATTCCTGGCAGACGTAGGTGGCCATTTCCGCCCGGTCCGCGTTCTCCGGCACGTCCTCTTTGGATGGCCACTTGATTTGTGCAAACTTTAATTCGATAAATGCCCCACAATGGGGGCAGGGGACAAAATAATGCTTTTCAACGTCCGCCGCCTCTTTGGCTTTCCAAATATGGCCCGTTTTCAGGGTCGGCGTGGAGGCCATGAAGATCTTGCGGTTGAAAAACGTCTTTGTGCGTTCCTTGGCCAGGGAAACGGGGTCCGCCTCTTTCTTGGAGGCTCCGGGGAATTTGTCCACTTCGTCCATGAAAAGATAGCGTATATTTGTGCTGGCCAGGTCTGCCGGGCTGTTGGCGCCCGTCAGGTACACCACCATGTCCGTGAACTTTAAGGCCAGTTTTTTGCTGTCGTTGATCCGGTATTTTGCGGCCAGGACCTTGCAGCTTTTGATCATCGGGTCCAGTTTGCTTTCCACTGTGCGCTCCGCCAGATCGTCGGAGGGGTAGACGCACATGGCCGGCGCCGGGTCCTGTGCTATCGCGCTTGCCAGCATATTCTCCATGGCAGATGTGCCGCCCACCTGGGTGGGCTTTACAAAAATAATTTCCTCCACCATTTCGTCGGAAAAGGCGTCCATGATCTCCACCAGGTACGGGGTCACGCTGTTACGCCACGGGCCTGGTATGGAATTGCTGTCCGGCAGGACGCGGTTGGCCTCTGCCCATTTTGACACGGTGACCCGCTCGACGGGGCGTAATACCTGCACAGCCTTGTGGATCCACGGCGGCACTGCATAAGGCTTTTGGCGGTATTTTTTCATGGCTCCCCGTCCTCCGCTTGCTCTGCCACGGCTCCGTCCGAAAATGCGGCCAGCAGGGCCTCCAATTCCTTACGCATGGTTTTTTCCATGGCCCGGACTGTCACCGCGTCGGCATAGCTGGACATGGTGCCGGCCATGCGGGGCGGGATATTCATGGCAAACTTTTTGAACGTGGCCAGGAACTCCGCCAATTCCTCGGTGGCCTGGTCTGCCGAAATATATTTGCCCTCTGCAATCGCTGTTTTCAGGCGGTGGAGTTGGCCTTGGCTTTCTTTCAGGTCAACCTCCGCCTGCAGTTTTTTCAGGTTCAGTTCCGCTGCCCGGCTGTTTTCCCCGGTTTCCTGGGCTTTCTGCTCAACATGGGCAATATACCGCTGGACCGTTTCGCAGGTCCGATACTTCCGGGCGCCGCCGCCGGGCGGCACCTCGGTTTCCAGGACACCCTCCTGGGTCAACTGCTGGATCCGCCGGACGGTTTTTCCCAGCAGTTTGGAGATCGCCGTGGTGCTGGACCACTCCGGGACTGCCCCGGACATGACCACCGGCTTTTCGGTCTTGCCCGTGGTCGTCTTTTTGGTCTTTCCCGCCACCAGCAGCACCTCCTTTTCCGCCGCCGGCTGGCCGTCTTGATCGGTGCCGCCGGTTTCGCTTTTCCTGGCTTTGGGTGATTTCGCGTTTTGCCCCTCGCTTTCCTCCAGGCTTATACCCCCCTTTAGGGGGTATAAAGCCGGGCCTGTTTTTGAAAATCCGTAACGTAACAGCCCGGAAATTTTCCTCCCTCATGGACAAAAATTCCGGGCTTTCCTTGCCCCGCACCGCTCAAAGTCCCAGGGAGGACCCAAACAGGGGGGTGGGAGGCCCTGGGCAGCCCCTCGGCAAAGGCCGCCCAGGGCACAGGGTTGGGGCCGGGCCGCCGCACATAGCAAGCGCGGCGGCGCAGGGTGAAAGGAGGAAAGCCCCTGCGGTACGCTCCCCGGCCCATGGTATGGAAAAAGAAAGGGCCGCCAGTTCTTCACGCCCTGGCGGCCTCTCGTTTTCTCTTTTTCCACGGTACAATCTTAGCACAGGCAAATGTCCGATAGTGTCCGAACTTTTCAAAAGCGGGAAAATTATTCACGGGCAGGATTGTCCCGCATATATTTGCCCACTAATTTCCGCGCCCGCTTATTGGCCATGATGATCTCCAGGCCGGCGTTGTAATAGTCGTTCACCCTGGACCTGCTCATGTGGACCTCTTTGCAGATCCGCTCCCACTTCTTGCAGTCTATGTGCCGCATTTCCACAACGGTGCGCTCCGTGGACCCCATGGGCAGCAGGTCGATCATGTCCATAACATTCAGCACGGCCTTTCCCATGGCCTCCCGCTGGTCGTCTATGCGCTGTTCAACCTCCGCCAGGCGAAAGACAACGGACACGGAACCCTCGGTATTCGCCGGAGGTTTTGAAGTCGGCATAGTTCTGTATGTCGATCCCATGGGTGGGGTCTTTAATTCGCGCACCAAATCGTCGTGGCGACGTTCCAGCAGCCGTTTGGCCTCGCGGGCCGCATGGTATTGCTGCAGATATTCTTTCACGGCCTCGCGGGTGATCCCGCCCGTTGTCTGTTCGCTCATTCTTACACCTCGGTTATGTCCAGTCCGAACCGCTCTTTTAGCAGTTTCTTTTTGATTGCGTATTTTTGGGTTTTGGTCGCCCGGCTTTTCACGTCCTCCACCACCAGCACCCACGGGGTCCCTGTCTGATCGGCCCAATATGCCGCGTGGCTCCCGTTTTCTGGCGGACGGTAGTATGTAAAATCCGCCTTGTACCGGATGGCCCGCACCCTGCAGCCCTCGGTGTCTGTGTATGCCTCTTGCAGGGTGAACTCCACCTGCAGGCGCAGGTCGCGGATCTGCCCGGCCTGGAGGCGGGCGGTTAAAACGTCATACCGGCGGGCCTCTTTTTGGCTGTCAAAGTGGAGAACAGCGCCGGAGGCCGTGACCCGCTCGGTGGGGGTGTTGTGGTATTTATTCGCCTTTGCCTTATCCTGCGGCACGGCGGCGGAGGGCATAAGCCCCCGCCGCGCTTGCTGTTCCATGTACTTTTCCAGGGCTTGCCGCTGGTATTTCGGCGGCAGGTCGTTGACGTTTATGGCCATTCCTCATTCCTCCGCCACGTCCGGGATCTCTATGTACTGCCATGACATGGGTGGACGGTCCAGGCCGAACTCCGCCAACGGGCTGGGTGTGTCGAACTTTTCCGCCGATTTTATGACCCAGCCGCAGAGTTTTTTCCCGGGGCCTCCGGCGTATTTCTCCAGATCTTCAAGCGGGACGCAGGACAGTCTTTCCAGGAATTGCAGATAGTTGGTTTTCACCCACCCCTCACATGAGAACTGGCCCTGCACCGCTCCGGTGCCGCTGACATAGACCAGGACCAGCAGCGGCCACGGCTCCGGCTCTCCCGCTCCGCCTTTGGGGGCGCTTTTTCTGATCTCCAGCAACTTTTCCCCGGCCAGGATTTTCTCCCACCATTGGGGTTTCATGCTCATAAGCACAGCCCGCATATTATCCTCCATTCTGCCCGGTAACCGGAATGATCCGGCACTTGTCAACGGCAAACTCCGCCACATGGTTCAATGCCAGGCAGGCCAGTACAATGTCCGCCATAAGTGCGTCCGCGTCCTCCTGCCCTCTCCCGTCGCCATTTATGGCCAGGAGATTGCCAGCCAGCACATTCCCCAGGTCCTCCAGGTTTTTGGCTGCCTCGATCCACCGCTCTTTCGGTACGGTGTAGCCAATCTCCACTTTTTCGGTGTTGTCCATGGCTCACTCCTGCCTCTCAAAGCGGCCCATATAGTAGGCTTTCCAATTCTGGCCCGGTTCCTCCTGGCTGTCCCAGGGGAAAGCAGAGGCCGGGAGATCCGGGAAATATGCCCGCAGGTTGTCCTTGTAGAACACGGGGATCTCATTCTCCGCGCAGAACTTCACGATTTTGTCCACCCATTCCCGGCAGGGGATCACCTTGTCCGTCCGGTTTCCCGTTTCGGCGCCCAGGATCACCCATTGGGGCAGGCCCTCCGCTTTTTCCATATCCACCGGCCCCAGCAGCGGTTCCATGCTCCAAAATGTGTTGATGTTTGCCCAGGGCATGGGGTACATGGCCATGTCCTCCTCGCTGGTCACAGTGCTGCCGTACCAGTAATTATTCTCATGGGGCAGGAGGGCCAGCTGGTCCAATTCCAGATAACGGGCCGGGTTCTTGGTCAAAAACAGGTAACGGTGCTGGGGTGCCTGCTGGCAGGCGTCCAGCACGTCCCTGATCCAGCCCGCGGGAACCCAGCGCCCGAACAGGTCCGCCATGCTGCATACGAATACGGTCTGCGGCTCTCCCTGGCGCTCCGGCTGGTTCAGGCGGTAGCGGTGCAGGGTCGGTTCAAACCCATAGGGGTACGGCGTGGCCTTGATCTTGTTCTCCAGAACGTGGAGGCCGCCAGGGAGGGCAGCGGGGTCCTCCAGGTTGGCGTCAAACCGTCGGGCGGTCCTCCTGGCGTAGCAATAGGGGCAGCCGTGGCGGCACCCGGTTACGGGGTTCCAGGACATGGTGGCCCAGTCAATTTTCGTTTTATTCATTTTCGGGATCTCCTTTCCACTCGTTCACAATGCAGTCCCGGCAATTAAAATCCGGGCAATAGTCGCAGATGTTGAAACCGTCTTTTGTGGCCTGCCGGATCATGGCCTCCAGGTTCGGGACGTTGATCTGGCGGCTGGGGCGGATCATTTCCAACGCTCTGGCCAGGTATTCGGCGGCCTGCCAATCCCCGAAAACCTCCGCCGGGCCGTCCTGCTCCATTGTTTCGGGGTTCAGCGGCCAAATGGCCACACTTCCGCCCTTGCTATCCGGTTTCCATACCGCAGGCGTTACGCTCACAACGTCGCCGTTTGGCGCCGTTCTCATGCTGCCCAGGTTGGTGGTGCCCACTCCAATGACGATCATGCCCATGTTTATCTCCTCCGTTCGTAGTAGAAAATCATTTGCTGGACCAGGCCGCCGAAACCTGCATAGCGTTCCATGGGGAAACCGTCCGGGAACTCCCGATCCAGCACCCGACGGATCCATGTGTCCACCGGGAACGCCTCCAGGTGCCCCATGCCGTAAAGCAAAATGCAGTTGGCCACCTTTTCGCCAATACCGGGGATCGCTTTCAGGATTGCCTTGGCCCTGGTGTAGTCCATGGCGGACACCAGGGGCACGTCCAGCCCGCCGCCGGTGATGGCTCTGGCCATAGCTGCCATATACTTGTCCCGATAACCCAGGCCCAGGCCCGCAAGTTCCGCCGCGTCGGTCAGGGCCTCCGGTGGCGGGAATGTGTAATACTCCTCACCGTCCACGGTGGTGATCTTTTTTCCGAACCGGCGGCACAGGGCGGACACACTGGCCCGGATCCTGGGAATGTTGTTGTTTTGGCTGATCATAAAACTGGTCATTGTTTCCCATGCGGGTTGATGTAGGACCACCATGCCGTCGGCCTCCGCCGCCGCTCTGGACAGGTAGGCGTCCGGGCCGTCCCGCTCCGCCCAGGTGTTGATTGTCCGCCAATACTCCGGGTACGGGTCGCCCAGGCCGAAATAATATCGCCAAAACGCTGCACGGTTTTCCCGGCACCTGACTGCCAGCTTGTCCGGCGCCGTCATATAGGCCACGCACACCTGATCCCCCGCTGGGATCAGGTAGTTGCACGGGCCGCGCCGCTCCCAGCGGAAAACCTGGCCGCTTTCCGCGATCTGGTCCAGGTCAAAATGGGACACGGGCCACTCAAACGTGGCTGTTTTTCCGTTCATACCGCCACCGCCTTTTCAAATTCTGCCATTGTCGTGATCGTCTGGCCGCACCACTCCGGGAAGTTTGCCCGGACCAGGGCCGTGGCAAAGGGCGGCGGGACCGCGTTGCCGCAGCGGGCCACCTGTTTGCTTTTCCCGTAGACGTTGCCCATATAGTCCCGCTCGATCTTGTAATCGTCCGGGAAACCGTTGGCCCGGTACAACTCGCGGGGCGTCAGCATACGCAGGCCAATGTCGGCCATGAAATACCAGGCACCGCCGATCAGGAACAGGATCACGTCGTCCTCTGCCAACTGATAGCCGCAAAACTCGTTCAGGGCTTCCCGGATCTTCGGCCAGTTCTGGAGCGGCGCCCCTGGCTCCGCTTTGGTGATCCTGGTAGTGACCACACCATGGTGGCCTCCGCCGGCTGTAATCGTCTGCACCGGCTCCGTTGCCGGGCCGCCCAGGTTGGTGCCTTTCAGTTTGACCATGTGGGCAGTCTGCACGGCCTGGTGGTCTTTGCTCAATACCGTGCCCAGTGGATTTTTGGGGGACGCCCCAATGCTTGTTCCGTGGAACTCGGAAAGGCTGGCCACCGTTACGCCCTCCCGGTCCTTTGCCGTGATCGTGTGGAGCGGGTCCCGGATCTCTTGGCCGTGCTGATCGCTGCCGTAATACTTGGTCAGTGTGGCCGCCGCCAGGCCGTAGCGGTTGGAGGCGTCAATGGTCATAATTGGGTCTGTTACCGCCTGGCCTCGCACCTTTTCGGACTGCTCCGTGTGATACTGGATCATGGCAGGGCACACCACGCACTCCTCCGCTTTTGAAACCTGGGTGTGGGTCGGTTCCTCCACGCTCCGGCAGCGGTCACCGCCTCCCGTCTGGCCAATGGCGGCCAGGGTGGGGGTGATCAGCATTTGATGGCCTCCCGCTCCGCTGCTGGTGATCGTGTTTACTGGCTCGGTGATCGCCGTCCCGGCGGCGTTTTCGTTGTTGTGCATGGTCAGCGGCGCCATGACCGGGGAGGCCACGCCATAACCGTGCTTTGCGGTGATAGTCTGGAGTGGTTCGCCCAGTTCTTGCCCCCGGAACTCTCCGGCATGGTTCACGATCACCAGGAACGGGTCCGCCGATTTGATCACGAACTTGTCCACGCCACGGGCCACGCGGCGCATGGTGTTCTTGGCCAGCGGGCGAACAGCGGCCACGCCGTACCGTTCCCGGATTTCCTCCTTGCTGGCAAAAATAGAGGGGGTGGGCAGGTTCCAGTCGATGATCTCCGCCGCGCTCCTCCACGGCTTTTTCAGGCCCGCCTTTACCTCCGGGCTGTCCGCCGGCGCGTGTGTGGGTTCTGGCCACACAATGGGCCGCCCGTCGCACCTGGCGATCAGGAAAAACCGCTTTCGTGTGGTGGGCGCTCCGTAGTCCGCCGCCACCAGTTCCCGCCATTCCACGGTGTAGCCCAGGGCCTCCAACTGGCCCAGCCACTTGTGGAACGTCTGGCCGGATAGCTTTTTGACGGGCTTGCCTTTGCGGACCGGCCCCCAGGTCTGGAACTCCTCCACGTTCTCCAGGATGATCACGCGGGGGCGGACCGTTCCGGCCCAGCGCAGGACGATCCAGGCCAGGCCCCGGATCTTCTTTTCCACAGGCTTGCCGCCTTTTGCCTTGCTGAAATGCTTACAGTCAGGGGAGGCCCATAACAGGCCCACAGGGCTGCCGTGGGTGACCTCCAGCGGGTCCACGTCCCACACGCTTGCCTGGTAATGTGTCGTGTGTGGGTGGTTCGTTTTGTGCATGAGTATGGCGTCAGGGTCGTGGTTGATCGCAATATCCACCACCCGGCCCGTGGCCAGTTCAATCCCCGTACTGGCTCCGCCGCCGCCGGCGAAACTGTCCACGATCTTTTCCTCCCATAGGCTGATCTGCGCTTTACTCACCGCCTGCCGCCTCCCGTCAATTCCAGGTACAGGGCGCAGTCTTTCCCGATCCGCTGGCAGTAACCCCACTCTACCATGGCGCCCTTGCTCTCCTGGTAGTCGGGGAGAAACACAGCCAGGTCCGCCGTGTCCAACATGGCCAGGCAGATCCGCATATAGTCCGCCTGTTCCAGGCCGTCCGGCAGGGTGGCCGGGTTCAGGACCACATGGCCCGCCGCCTCCAGCGTCTTGGCGGCCTCCCGAAACTTGGCCCGGTATCGTTTATCGCCGGCAATCTTCCCGGCTATGTAAATCTTCATTGTGCTGCCTCCTATTCGTTGAAAACCTCGAAATACTCTTGGTATGGGTAGCCGCTGATTTCATGCCACCCGCTGCGGCAGGTGGATCCGTCGTCGAACTTATACAGGACTGCGCCCTTTCGGGCTTTTGGCTCTTTCCGCCAGCTGGACGCCGCCACGGTTTCGTATGTGATCACGGGCTTGTCCAGGTTTTGACTGCACCAAAACCTTTTCCCCCGGCGCCCGGCCTCTTTGTAGCGGGCCATGGTGGACCGGCTTTCTTTCATCAGGTAGTGGGCCAACTTGTAGTGATTGCCCCGGCGGTCCATCGGCTGAAAGCTGACGTTTCCGCCGCCGTCAGGCACACCGTCCCACGCCTCCGCTATGATCTCCGGGTCCATGCGATTGACAATCAGGTGAATGTGTGGGTTTGTCATGCGTTTGGTTTCCACCACGGCAATATATTTCAGCTTGATCTCCTTGCGGTGGCAGACCCTCCGCAGGCGTTTCAAGAACAGTTGCAGGTCCTCCAATAGCTGGTCAAAGGTGGTCCCCTTGTCGTAGTAGTGGAGGACGGCGTGGAGATCCCGATAACCGAAATTGGCGTTGATCTTCCAGCGCAGGATCTCCTCGGTTTTGTTTTCGTTGATCTTGGCCTGCTTTTCGGAGGTGGTGCCGTGGTTCGGCTGCCGCTTGACCCCCTTGGTGTGAACCCGGAAAGATTGCATTTTCTTGTGTTCAACGGACGGACCAGCCTGCACCCTCCTATGGACATAGGCCACGGTGCGATCCTCCTTTTTAGGCTGGTGGTCACTTTGCTAATTGCTCTTACCGGCGCTTTACGGGGCCGTGGCCCCGTCGTTTTTGGCTTGCGGTCCGTCCGGGATTGTGGTATAATATAAATATCTCGGACGGTTTACCGTCGCTTATATTGCCACCTGCGCCGTGTTGTCAGCACCAGGCGCAGGTGGTTTTCTTTTATGCCAGGTAGTCCTTGGCAAGTTCCAGCAGTTCCGCCGCGTGTTCTTGGTCGGTGATTTTGATCTTTCCGGGTCGCTTCGGATCCTCCTCCAGTGCCCACGTCGCTTTGTTTGCCAATAAAAGCCATTTTTTCTTAATCTTGCTCACTTCGGCGTCGTAAAGTTTCCGGTCTTTTTTCCATGCCATAAACTCCTGGAAGTCCTCCGGCGCCATGGTCACGGTCACGGTCATTTCAGCCATGTGCGCCACCCCTCTGATTTTCAGGCCGCAGCGGGCACCACTTGGGGCACGTCTTAATCTGCGGGAGTTTGCCGCCGGGCGCGGTGTAGCCGATAAACCCCGCCATGCGTGGACTGCGCGGGCATACCTTTTCAAAAATATACCGTGCTTTGGGGTGTCCACACATACAGTCCCCACGCGGCCCTTTCAGGTGCGAATTGTTCCCGGTGATCTTGGCTCTGCCTGTCAGTTGCATAAAGCCGCATGTTCGGCAGGCCGGCGTTTCTTTGTTCATTTCTTTTCCTCCAGTTCTGCGGCCATGGCCTCAATGGTGGCCGCCGCCGCCTCCAGTTCCGTGGCCAGCAGGTGCCGGCCAAAACTGTTTCGCTGGTGCAGGGCCTCCAGACGCAAATCGGCGGCCTGCCGCTTGTATGGGTCAGGGCTGTCGGTTCTGACTGGGCCGGATCCGGTATAGGCCAGTTTCAGCCACCAGGTCGGGTTGTCCCGCTCCGTCGGGTGGGCGCAGTTTTCAGCGTCGCAGTTCTCCGCGTCGCAGGTGTCACAGAACGCCCGGTGGAAAGCGTCGTCCCATGGGCCTTGTAGGACGGGGAGGGAGGCCAGGAAAGCCCCCAGGGCCTCCGGGGAGGCCGTGATCCTTTCAAAGTTATTCACGCCCCAGCCTCCTCTTTGTGGAGGTCCACGCCCTCCAGGGCGTTCCACACGGCCCGCTCCCACTCCTTGGCCCAGCTTGACCGGGCTTTTCTCACGGTGTCGATCACGATGGCCTCACCGTCCGCCTCCCACAGCAGGCGGTCCTCATCTACCACGTCGGCGCCGGTATGCTCCGCCGCGTCCCGCTCGATCATGTCCAGCAGATACAGAGGGACGCCCCAGCAGGACCCGCCGCCGGGCGGCTGGAATATCTGGTAACCCTGCATGATCACAGGCACCAGGGTGACCTCCTCGCCGCGCTCTCCGCCGCGCCAGTGGCTCATATCGTCGGCGGCAACTTCTTTTAATACCAGCTGGGGATCTTCGTCTTTCAGGATAGAGGTGGGCACGTTCTTCTCCGGGATCATGCCCATGTGTTCCACGATGGTGGCCAGCGCCTTGCGGGAGAACAGGGCGCGGTTGGCCTGTATGTACCAGTTTTCCGTGTAGATGGCCACGGCGTCCCCCAGGTTGGCCACCACATAACCGCCGTGTTTGTATGCTCTTTTGATGGCCCGGACCAGCCCGGCCTCATTGATCAACATTTGCCGTTCCTCCTTTTATATAATGTGTGGCATAGGGACAGGCACCGCGCCCGGATCCGCCGCCCACACCTTGGCGTCCCGGATCTCCATCCAGCTGCACCCCCACACCTCCGCCGCGTTCATCAATGCGGCCAGGTTGGAGCGGTGCGGCACCACGACGGTGCCCCGCGTGGGGTGGACCACTTTGGCCAGCCCCGGAGTTTGCCAGCGTTCCAGCCTTGTCCGCTCCGCCGGCGAACGTCGGGCGCGGTATTCCATGCCGGTCCTTACTGGCCGTTCCATGCGTTCACGGTACATTCCCAGTCCTCCATGGCTGCCAGTACGGCGTCGGAGTAGTCGGTGGAGGTGATACCCGCCGCCCACGCCTCCATGGCTCCGGCTCGGCCCATGTTGTAGGCCATGGCCGCCTTGCCCGCGTCCTGAAACTCTGCCATGTATTGGCCCAGCTTATAGCACCCGCCGGCGATATTCCCGGACGGTGTGGTGGGGTCCAGGTCGGTGGCGGCCTGGATTTCCGCGTGGTAGGATCCGCCGGGGCCGGGGTTTAACTGCATGATCCCCACCTCGCCAGCGGCGCCCACCGCGTCCATGTCAAAGCGGCTTTCCACCTCTGCCACCGCCAGGGCCAGGGGATAGGGGCAACCGTAGGCCGCGCAGTAGGTCCTCATATAGTCCTGATATTCAAAAGGCATGGGGACCGCCAGGGAGAAATAACCCTGGGCCAGCAGGGCCTCCTCGATTTTCTCCGCCTCCATAGGGTCCTCGCCCTCCTCCGGCACCGTGGTGGCCGCCAGGAAGTCCAGCACGGCCACCGGGTCGCACACGGTCACGGCGGGGGCGGCAGAGGCAGAGGGGGCAGCGGCGGCCTGCTTGTCCCGCTCGGCAGCAGAAACGCGGCAGCCGATCAGCGCCAGGAGGACCACCGCCAGGGCCACCAGCACGGCCAGCATGGCCAGGGTGCGGGCGTTCTTGCGTCTGGTCGCCTCTGCCTCACGGCGCTGCTGGCGCTGTTCCTGGGTCTTGCGGCGGGCCTCTCGCAGGTCACGCTCTGCCACGGCGGCGCGGTACACGGCCAGATCGTCCTCCAGTACGGAGATATGCGAACTCTGGCGCACCTGTTCGGTGGTGATTTGCTCCACCGTCCGCTCCAGTTTACCCACCCGGCGCTCCATGTTGCGGGCGTACTTCTCTGATCTCTGGCTCATTTTCTCGTTTCCTCCCTCTTTTTGTCGGTCACTTCATAAGCAGATCCGTACCGGCGGCGGCCACACTGGGCGCAGGTGATTTTCTCGCACCGGCCCGCCACCTGCTTGACGTTCTTGCCGTCAGCCACCAGGCCCAGGGAACAGGGCTTGCAAAGGTCCATTTTCATACGCCCGCCGCCTTTCTTTCGTCAATGCGGGCGGCGCACATATCAGCCTCATGGAGGCGCCACACCCACGGGGACACGTCCATGGCGGCGTCCAACGCCTGGCTGCCGCCTTTCACCGCGTCGTCAAAGGCTCCCATGTGCCAGCGGATGGCCAGGGCCTCCTCCTCGGTCAGGGCCATGTACTTGGTGATCAAATACAGGCTTTTCTCGCCATGGCCCAGGGGGAACGGATCCCGGAATGTGTACGCCTGGTAGTCCTCCCAGGTCCCGGTGTCAGGGTTCCGCCGGCGCTTGGTTTCGGTGTGGTACACGCCTACCTTGCACACGTCATGTAGCAGGGCCAGGATCGCCACGGTTTCCTCCTCGGAGTGGTCCATGTGGTAGGCTCCCGGCTCGTTCGGGTCGGTCTTGTCCCTGATCGTCAGTTCCCGCAGACGCCGGTAAACATTCAGACTATGGACCACCAGGCCGCCAGCGTGGGCACCGTGGTGCTTGGCCCCTGCCGGGGCCGTGAAAAAGTCCGTGCTTTTCAGCCAGGCCAGCAGCTTGTCCGCGCCGGGTCGGCGGATAAGTTCGTAAATACTCAAAAAATCAGCCTTGGGATCTCTTGTTCCGTTCATGCTCATACCTCCACGCCTTGAAAACTCTCTTTGATGATCCCGCCGCGCACCTTAAAGGCGACGGTGTGAAAAAGCCCCCTGGGGTGGATATAACAGACATACCCGTGCATGGGGCGGCGTTGGCCTTTGCCTCCGTCGTCGGTGTCGTAAATGGTTTCCGGCGTCCGTACCACGTCCATGCCGATCTCCAGGTGGTCGGGCCGTTCTTTTCTTCTGCTCACGGTTTCCTCCTATTCCGCCGGGGCCTCGTTGCCCCAGGCGTCCCAGCCGTCCGCCCGCTGGCGGGCAAATAATTCAATTCGGGGAACGTCGCCCAGCAGTTCCACGATCCGCCGCCGGGCTTCGTCCGGTTTCTTGCTATGGCCCTCAAAAGGGGCCTCAATGATCTGGTGTACGCTATGGCTGCGGACCTGCTGCCCGGCCTTGAAGTCTTTGGACACTCCCAGCAGGCACACCTCCGCGTTGGCGCGGGTATAAGCACCCATTCCCCAAAAGTTCCGGCCATTCTTGGGGTTTTTCTTCACCCATACAAAGGCGGCGGTTTTGTACTCAAACCCCCACGCCTCCAGGACCTTGATCCCGTCCCCGATGTTCGGGAACGTGGCCCACAGAAAACAGGCGGACCCCCCCCGCAGATTTCGCGGACCGGCATGGCGCATATTTCGGCGGTGGTCATGGTGGGGTAGTGCTTCACGGCGGTGCCCCGTGCCTTTTGGGTCGCCCCTGCTTGCCGGTAGGCCCACGGGGGATCCGCATAAATCACGGTGTAACGCTTATCAGGAAAGGGGAGAATGTCAGGCATGGCCGCCCACCTCCGTTTCCTCGCGTCCAGGGCAGCCCTCCGCCGCTTCGCATTTCATGGGGCCGTCCTCGATGTGGTAGGGGCAGGCGGTGTTCGTGCAATCCGCCGCGCCCCAAAATTCTGCGTCATAGCAACGTCTGGCCACATGGTCCACCGCCTCAACGGTGGACATGGTTGTGGATCTGGCCAGGATCTCCGCCTCACGGTGCAGTTTTTCCGGGTCCGTCCCCATGCCGGCAGCCTCCGCCAGGGCGGCGTCCAGTTCCTTGGCGGCCTGAACGCAAGGGGTAGCCATGGCATAGACCAACGCCATAATGCCGTCGTCATGCTTTGCCACTGGCCCGCCTCCTCTCTCTGGCGGTGGTGAACTCCTCCACCATGCCACGGTCCCGCAGGCCGTCAACAGAAAGGTTGTGGACCTTATAGGAAAGCTGGCTGCCGTCCACGTCCCGGATCGTGACGGAAAGCAGCGGGCGCCCCATGATGGTGGACAGGAACGCCTTGGCGTAGCCGTCGCCCGTGGCCCACTCCAGCCAATAGTCTGGGGTCCTTGGCGCCTTGGTGAAGTCCACCCGGCGAATACCCGGCAGGGGCATGAACTCCGCCACCAGCTTGTAAAGGCTGGTTTTGTTCGCTTTCAGCCTCAACATGGGGCCACCTCCGTCCTGTACCATTCCAGGATCCGCTTGGCGTACTTCTTGCGGGTCCTCTTTTTCTTGGTATGGGTGTAGCGGTTATATAGCGGGCGGTTATAGCACCGCGCCCACCGCAAGGCCGTTTCCATTTCGTGCTGGGCCTCTACCGCCGCCGCGACGGATTGGATCCACTTCCCGAACGCCTCCGCCGCCACTTCAAAACTGGCCATGATACCGGCCCAGACTTTCCGCAGGGTTTCAGCAGCAGCGGCCACTTTCTCCGGGTCCACGGTAATTTCGGGCAGCGTCGTGGTGTTTCCCCACGCCACCGCCGGGGTTTTGCTATCCTCAAACATTCGGCCAGCCCTCCCCGCGCTCATATCCGATCAGGATATTGTGGGCCAGGCTCCCCAGGTTGGCCCGCAGGGCCTCCAGTTCCAGCAGGTCCATATACGAAACGCCCGCCGCCTCCAGGCGGGTGCGGAACTTCTTGGCCCGCTCGGCTGCGGCCCGGATGGCCTCTTGCTCTCTAGCGGCGTCCTCCGCCGCGAACTGTTCCTGCATGGTTTCCAGGTCGATCTCGCCGGCAGCAATCTGCTGGCAAAACTCTTTGGCGGCGTCCAGGTGGAAATACTGGTGGCCCGCCGTGCAGATTTCCCGGCTCTCATTCTTGGTGTCAACTGCCGTCACGGAATACGCAGGGGCGCAGGTTTTGATCTTCTCCCGGTCCTCATACAACCGGAAGATCACGCCATTTTGGCGGCCCTCATACACCCGTCCGTCCCGTCTGAACTTAATTTCCTTTCTTTTGCCCATCGCGTGTTCCTCCTTAAATGTGCCCGGCGGTGATTTTACGGCCTCGGTTTTCAAGGGACTGGGCCACTTTCCATTGGGCCGTCGCCGCGTTGTACCGCAGGCGCCCGTCTTTCAGTCGGGTGCCGTCCCGGCCTCTCCGCAGTTCCGTGTAAATCACTGTTTCGCTGACGCCCATTTCCTCCGCAATTTTTTTCGGTGCGGTGTTGGCTGCCCACAGGGTTTCAATCTTCTGGCGCTGTTCCAGGGTTCTAAAAGCATAATCGGCCATGTTATCACCTCATTTCTTTATTTAATCTGGCCTGCGATCTCGGCCATAATGGTGGCCTCAACAACAGAGAGTTTTTCATAGGCGGCGGATAAGTCGTTGATCAGCGGAGGGAGAACCGTCAAATAATACATGGCGTTGCCGTCGAACTTTACGCCGCTTTGGATATGCTGCACCGCTTTGTCGAGTTGCTTTTGGGCGGCGACGCGGCGGGGGTCATTCATAAACGCAAGGTTTTGTTCATTGTTTAATGTCATGTTTTGCCTTTCTTGCCCTCGTTACCTCCGGGGCGGGCTAACTTTATCTGTACTGGGCACCCAGCAGGCCACAGACGGAGGCCGGGAGGTCGTAGGGCAATACTTTCAGTTGCGCCACTTTGTCCAGCATGGCGGTAATACCGGCCAACATCCATTCGTCCACTTCCTCGTTTTTATCGCGGAGAATATTCACGGCGCGGATCAGGTCTTTAATGCAATCCATCATCACCTTGGCGTTGTGTTCGGCAGTCAGCACCATGCACCGGATTTCACCGGACGGGTTGGCCTCCAGTTCTTTTATGGCGGCGTCCTCTTTTTCTTTTTTGGCCAAATCTTCAACGTATTCCTCGGTATAGTAGAACGTGATCCGCTGGAGGCGGCGGGCCACCTCTTTCCGCTCCTCTGACAGTACCGGCGCGGCTTCTTCGGGCTTTTCGACAGGGGCTTCAATCCAAATATTCACGCTCTTGCCGTCCGGCAGGTTGACCTCTAAACGGTTTCCCAAATCGCTGATCCAGGCGTTCACTCCGTCGGCGGTGCTATGGTAAATCGGATAGCCGGCCCTTTTGCTGCGCTGCTTGTCCTCTGCGTAATCGGTGGGGAAAATTCGCTGGGCTTCATTCCAGGCGTCTTTAATGCTGGTAACTGTCATTTTTTAGGCCCTCCTCGCACACTTAAATGGTGTTGGATATAAAAAAATTAGGTTGCAGGAGGTCAAATGACCTCTGCAACCTAATGTTAATGCCTGCCGCGGCAGATAACCAACACGCGCCTCTTGCATCTGCGCAGATATTTTGATAAAATA